>WBZL01000419.1_pt1 | contig 47599 bp, 34 predicted proteins | sample 5204291 | NCBI WGS metagenome assembly WBZL01 (sample SAMN12344345, study PRJNA552823) | activated sludge metagenome | biome: Activated sludge suspended growth; feature: Nitrification reactor; material: Wastewater; isolation source: activated sludge from nitrification reactor of wastewater... | reverse complement strand
CGTCGCCGACCATCGCCACCACGTGACCTCGACGCTTCCAGTCGTGGACCACATCGACCTTGCCTGCGGGCAGTACCTCGGCCACCACGTCATCGACCCCGATCGCTGCGGCGACCGCTCCGGCAGCGGCGAGCGAATCGCCCGTCACCAACACCGACGCCACGCCCATCTCGCGAAGTGCATCGATAGCGGCCCGGCTGGTGGGACGGACGGTGTCGGCCACGGCGATCACGGCGGCGACCTCCCCCGGATCGCCTTCCTCCACCACCGCGACGGCCCGGCCCACCCCGATCGCATCCTGCACCGCCCGCTCTGCCCACGCCGGCAGGCCGCCGACGCGCTCGGCGATCCACGCTGCACGCCCGACTGCAACCGGCCGGCCCTCGACCAGCCCCGACACGCCGAGCCCGGCGTGCGAGTCGAAGTCGTCGACCGCCGCTGCCGCGGCGACAGCCGATGCAGCAGCCGCCGCAGCCGCCGCAGCCACGATCGCCGACGCGATCGGATGCTGACTTCCCGCCTCGAGCGCGGCGGCCAACCGCAGCGCCTCGCCACGCTCGGCGCCCGTCGCTGCTCCGCCGGCGGTGACCACGTCCACGACCGACATCTCCCCGGTTGTGAGCGTCCCGGTCTTGTCCATCAACACGACATCGATCGACCGCGTGGCCTCGATCGCCTCGATCCCGCGGATGACGATGCCGAGCTGCGCCGCACGTCCCGTGCCCACGAGCAGCGCCGTCGGCGTCGCCAGCCCCAGGGCACATGGGCAGGCAACGATCAGCACCGTCACAGCGGCGCCGAACGCCATCACGTGGTCGCCCCGCCACCACCACAGGGCGAACGTCACGACAGCGAGCGCCAGCACGATCGGGACGAACACCGCGGCGATGCGATCGGCGAGTCGCTGGATCGCCGCCTTCCCGCTTTGCGCGTCGCGAACGAGCCGGGCGATCTGCGCCACGGCCGTGTCGGCGCCAACGGACGTGGCGCGCACGACCAGCCGCCCGTCGGTGTTGACCGTCGATCCCGTCACACGATCGCCCACGGCCACATCCACGGGAAGCGACTCGCCGGTGACGAGCGACGCGTCCACAGCGGCACGGCCCTCGACCACAACGCCATCGGTCGCGATCCGCTCCCCCGCCCGAACGACAAATCGGTCCCCGACCTGGAGGCGGTCGATGGCGACCGTGTGCTGCGCTCCCTGAGCGTCGAGCACCACGACGTCCTCGACGCGTCGGCGGCCGAGCGCGGCGAGCGCGTCGCCGGCCCGCAGCTTGGCCCGGGCCTCCAGCATCCGACCGAGGAGCACGAACGTGATCACCGACGCCCCCACCTCGAGGTACAGGTGATGCGATCCCGAGCGCGAGAGCGACCACGACATCGACATCGTCATGCCGGGCTCGCCGGCGTGGCCGAAGAACAACGACCACACCGAGTAGCCGTACGCCGCGAGCGATCCGACGCTGACAAGCGTGTCCATGGTTGCCACGCCATGACGCAGGTTTCGCGCCGCAGCGACGTGGAACGGCCATCCGCCCCACGCGACCACGGGGCCGACCATCGAGAACACGAGCCACTGCCAGTTGCGAAACTGGAACGCGGTCACCATCGACAGCAGCAGCGCCGGCGCGGTCAGGACCGCCGAGACCAGCACGCGCCGACGCAACGAGTCCAACGCGGTTGCAGCGGCAGCGACGCGGTCGACTTCGGACGAGAGCTGCGAGCCATCGGCGCCGGCAACCGCGGCGTCGGGCACCACGTCGTAGCCGGCCGACCGGATCGCCTCGACCAGCTCGCCGCGCCCGACCGCACTCGGATCGAACTCCACGACGGCCGCCTCGGTCGCGTAGTTCACGCTCGCGGCGACGCCTTCCAGCCGATTGAGCCGCTTCTCGACGCGCATCGCACACGCCGCGCAGGTCATGCCGGTCACGCCGAGCTCGATCGTCGCGATCGAACCTTCGGATGCGGCGCCGGTGGCGCTCGTCACGCCTCGGGAGGCTCCTCGACCTCGTACCCGGCCTCGTCGATCGCAGCGACAACCGCGACCGCCTCCACGTCACCCTCGACGGTCACGAGCTTGCTCTCGAGATCCACTATCACCGAATCGACTCCGGCGACGGCACCGACCTCCTCGGTGATCGCCGCGACGCAATGCCCGCATGAGATCCCGGGAACGCTGAATACCGCTGTCGCCATGTCGATGCCTCCGCTGCTCGTTCCCGCCAAGTCTGCCGCGCTCGCACGCGGCCGACCCAGTCATGGACGGGTCGGCGAACCCCTCGGGACTCGCCGCGGTCGGCTCACGCCGGGCGCAGACGACGCAACCCGAGCACCGAGATCCCCGCACCGAGCAGCACGAGCGCGGCCGCCATGAGCACACGAGCGAACACACCGGTCGCGGCGAGGAATGAAGGTGGCGACGTGTCCGAGGTCGACGACGCGCCGGCCGGCGTGGAGGTCGAGGGGCTCGGCGAGGTGGTCGTGGTGCGCACGAACGCCTGGACCTCCGCCGAATAGGTGCCATCCGCCGGGTCCATCGACACGCCGTCGGGGTCGTCGGCGGTCACCGTGAAGGTGCCCTCGATCATGCCCGGATCCTCGACCGTCATCTCGACCACCAACTCGCAGCTCTCACCCACGGGCACGAGGGCGCACGTGTGCTGCTCGCCGCTCAGGTGGTCCACGATCGTCACGTCGTGCAGCGTGACGTCTCCGCCGTTCTGCGCCGACATCCGCACACGTATGCGATCACCCGTCGTGATCCGGCCGTCGCCGTCGAGGTCGTCGAGGAGAGAGACCGAGGTGGCAAGCTCCATCGTCGGATGCCAGATCGGCCGCTCCGCGAAGTTGCGGTCGCTGCCGACCGTGTCGGGAAGCGTGACCGCGATCCGGTCATCGTTGCCGCCGTCGGTGTCCGACAGCGACACCATGTCGGCCGGCTGGTGCTCAACGATCGTGAAGTCGCCAGCGCCGAGATGCACGAACTCGTAGCGGCCGTCGGCATCGGTCGTCGTCTGCTCGACCACCGCACCTGACGAATCGACCAGGTCGAGCGCCACGTCGGCGACGGGCCGGTCGGCCGCACCGTCGAAGTCGTCGTCGCTCAGCACCAAACCCCCGACCCGGGCGCACACGTCGCTCAGCGCGGCGATGCCCGAGATCCCGGACGGACCCGCCAACACGCCCAGATCATCGAGCGTCGCCAGGCCGCTGTGACCCAAGGCGACCGACGCTCCAGCGCCCGCCATGTAGACCTCGTCGCCGTCCTGAGCGACGGCTGTCGTCGGGTTCACCGCGGGATCGACCGTGACGCCGGTCGACGGCGTGACCGACACCGTGTCGATGTCGACGGTGTAGACCGCTCCGGTCGACGAGAACAGCGTCGGGACACCATCGACCTCCGTGAGATCACCGACGCCGACCGGCGGGCTCGCGTCGAGCGGGAGCCCGGCGAGCGGACCGAGGTCCACGAGGGTGGATGTCGTGAAGTCGACCCGATAGATGTTGCCCATCACGAACGAGACGACGTAGAAGTCGCCATCGATGAAGCCGAACGCTTCGGGGAAGTCGCCCGCCGATCCCGAGGGGGCGAATCGGGCGAATCGGCCCGTGGCAACGCCGGTCGCCGGATCGATCGCGTAGAAGAGCCACGCCGGCGGAAAGCCGGTGTTGAGCTGCACCGCGGCGCCGTACAACTGGTTGCCGCCGTCCGATGCCAGCTCGAGCATCGTTGGACCCGATGAACTCGGCATCGCGACGAACTCCGGTCCGAAGCTTCGCCCGCTCACGTACCCGAGGGCATGCGGATCGGACGGGTTCGGGGCGAACGCGGCGATAGCCGTCGCGCTCGACATCCAGACGCGCGCACCACAGATCGGGTCCTCCGCCCCTGCCGGCGCGCCGAGCGGGACGCTCGCCGCGAGCACCGCAGCCCCAACGGCGAGGGCACGCCCCGTCGATCCGATACAACTGATTGAGCGTTTCACGATGACCGCATCGACCGCTCGCCAGCGGACTTGACTCGCAATCGCCCGCATTTGGACCGAACGGGTAGATCGGCTCACCCTCAGGGACTCCGCTCGGCCCAACGGAGCAGGCGCCGCTTCCCTGCTCGCCTTGACCCGCCACACCACGGTGCCTACCGTCGCGCCGATGTCTGCGCCTGCCGCCTCGACCCCAGATCAGCGCATCGGACGCGACGCACCCGCACCGGTCTCCGACGCCGAGGCGACCCGCCTGTTCAGCCGGTCGGTCGTGATCTCGGGCATTCGTTGCACGCTCGCCTACGTCGTGTTCCCCTGGATCCTTCCCCTGATCGGCGTCACCGCCACCGTGGGCCCGTGGCTGGGGATCGTCATCGGCGTGGTGGCCATCGGATTCAACATCGCCAGCATCCGACGCTTCTGGATCTCTCGACACCGCTGGCGGTGGGGCATCACGGCGCTCAACCTCTCGGTCATCGCACTCCTGACCGTCCTGTTGGTCGACGACCTGATCGACGTCTTCAAGTAGGTCATGTCCGAACCGGGCCGAGCGCTGCGGCTTCTCTGGGCGGCAGTGGGGCTTGGCCTCGTCGCCGTCGGCGCCATCGGCCTGATCGTGCCCGGGCTCCCCTCAACGGTGTTCTTCGTCGCTGCGGCCTGGTGCTTCAGCCGGGCCGACGAGCGACTCGAGAACTGGCTGCTCGGCCTCCCCGTGGTCGGCCGACTCGTCGACGACTACCGCGCCGGGCTGGGGATGCCCCGCACGACCAAGGTCGTGGTTTCGTGCATCATCCTGCTCGCCGTGTCGCTGAGCGCGGCGTTCGTCGACCGGTCGTGGGTCGCGATCGCCATCCTGGTGACCGGTGCGTTCGGGATCGGGTGGGTGCTGTTCAAGGTGCCGACTCGCGAATCGCAGGTCGAACGCTGAGTCAACGGTCGGCCGCGACCAGCAGATTCCCCACCTCGACCGGGAGGCTCCACGAGTCGGCAGCGAGATGATGCTCCCGGCTCCACGCGATCACCCACGGGTCGCTGCCCGAGATGCGCAACAGGTCCGAGCCGATCTCGCCGTAGCGCAGGTACAGCCCGACACGCCTGGTGAAGCCGGACCGCTGCTGCCACGCCTCGGCCAACTCACCCGCGAAAACCCCGCACAGGGTCGCGACCACGCGGCCGTAGGAGCCGAGTCCCGCCTCGACTTTGCCGACGTCGTGGAGCAACGCGGCCGCCATGACCGCGCCGCGCCGATCCTCCTCCACCGCGCCCAAACCCGGCTCGGTGCGCCGCGCCACCCCGATCGCATGGCGCAGGTCGAAGCTCGACATTCGGACCAGCAGCTTGGCCTCGGCGGGCGTGAGCCAACCGAGGGCCCACGCTCGATCGGCCTCGCTCACCGATCGCGGCACCAGCGAGTCGAGCAGGCGCCCAGCCCAGTGGATGGGCCGGACCCTCACGTCAGAGCCTCGGAGAACGCGTGGGCGTCCGAACCGACCGTCGCCCGCGGGTGCGCCGTCCGATACGCGGCCACCAGCCGCTCGGACGCCACCTTCGTGTAGATCTGCGTCGTCGAGATCGAGACGTGGCCGAGGAGTTCCTGCACCGACCGAACATCGGCGCCACGATCCAGCATGTGAGTCGCGCACGAGTGGCGCAGGACGTGCGGGGACACGATCCGATCGAGCCCGACAGCGACCGCGTGCCCGTGGAGGACCTTCCACACCCCCTGCCGCGACAGCCGACCGCCCTGCAAATTGAGGAAGAGCGCCGATCCACCGGCCGAGCGCCGCCCGGCCACGAGCTCGGGCCGACCGTCGTCGAGCCATCGGGCGACCGCACGGCACGCGCATCGGCCCACCGGGATGACCCGCTCGCGCGATCCCTTCCCGAACACCCGAACGAGCGCGCCATCGAGATCCAGATCGCCCAGGTCCAGCCCAACGGCCTCGCTCACGCGGATGCCCGTGCCGTACATCACCTCCAGCAGCGCCGTGTCGCGCAGCGACCGCACAGCGTCGCGTTCGCCTCCGCTGTCGCGGGCCGCCGCGGCGAGCAGCGCAGCGATCTGGTCCTCGGTAAGCGCCTTGGGCAGGCCGCGCGGCGGGCGTGGACTGCGCGTCGCCGCCGCCGGATCGGACGGGAGGAGCCCCTCACCCGACAGGTAGCGATAGAACGATCGCACCGTCGCCGTCGACCGGGCGACCGACGAGGGGGCGAGCCCGATCGCCTGAAGCTGCCGCACGTATCGGGCCGTGTCGTCGGTCCGGGCGGAGGCGATGTCGAGGCTCTCGGCCGAAAGCCACTCGACGAACCGCGCCAGGTCGTGACGGTAGGCACGCAGAGTGTTCAGCGATCGACCGCGTTCGATCGCACACCACGACAGGAACGACTCGACCTCCGGCGGAGCCGCCGCGGGTCGCGACGGGTTCGCGCCCGTCATGCCCCCGGCGTGGCGTCGCCGGAAAGCACAGCCTCGGCGAGCAGCAGCCCGACGACCGTCTTGGCATCGGCGATCACGCCCGATCGCACCATCGCGATCGCGTCGCTCAACGGCACGCGCTCGATGGTCATGTGTTCTTCCTCGGGGCCATCGACCGCGCGCGCCACCTCGGTCAGCCCCGTCGCGAGGAACAGGTGGTTGACCTCGTCGCAGAACCCCGGCGAGTGCAGCAACTGGATGAGCGGTCGGAGCCGCTCGGCTTGCAGGCCGACCTCCTCGATCAGTTCGCGCCGGGCCGTCACCTCGGGCGGTTCACCGGCGACATCGCGTTTTCCCGCTGGAATCTCGTACAGCACGCCCTCCATCGGTGCCCTGAACTGCCGCACGAGCACGACCGATCCATCGGCGTGGACCGGCACCACCGAAACCGCACCGGGGTGACGCACGATGTCGCGGTCCACGATCTGGCCGTCGGGCGTGCGGAACTCGGTGCGAAACACGCTCACCACCGCGCCCTGGAACGCGAGATCCTCCCCGAGCTTGGCGAAGTCCTCCGTCGCCGTGACCGACGACGACGACGGCACCGCGTTGGCGCTCACCGGCAGTCGGCCAGTTCGGCGGCGGCCGCAATGAACGCGTCGAACAGTGGCGCCGGCTTGGTCGGGCGGCTCTTGAACTCGGGGTGGGCCTGCGTACCGATCCAGTAGGGATGGTTGGCCAACTCGACGAACTCGACCAGGCGGCCATCCGGCGAGGTACCGGAGCATCGGAAGTCCGAGCCGTCAAAGCGGCTGCGGAAGGCCGGGTTGAACTCGTAGCGGTGTCGATGGCGTTCCGAGACCACCGTCGATCCGTAGATCTTGGCGACCTGGGAACCCTCTGCGAGCTGTGCGATGTACGCGCCGAGCCGCATGGTGCCGCCCTTGTCGGCCACGTCGCGCTGATTGTCCATGATCGCGATGACGGGATAGGGCGTCTCGGGGTCGAACTCGGCCGAGTTCGCACCCACCATGCCGAGCTCGTCGCGGGCGAACTCGATCGTCATCACCTGCATCCCGAGGCACAATCCGAGGCACGGAACCCGGTGCTCTCGCGTGTAGCGAGCGGCGGCGATCTTGCCTTCGATCCCGCGCTCTCCGAAGCCGCCGGGAATCACCACACCGTCGAGATCTGCCAGGCGCCCCTCCGCGAGCAGCCCCTCGACCTCCTCGGCCTGAATCCACTCGAGCTTCACGTCGACCCCGTGCCGGGCGCCAGCGTGATACAGCGACTCGACGACCGAAAGGTAGGCGTCGGGGAGCGCCACGTACTTGCCGACGATGCCCACACGCACAGGACGCCGCGCCGCTGCGACTCGGGCGACCAGGTCGTTCCAGTCGGCCAGGTCGGGTTCCACATCGGGCAGGCCGAGCAGCGAGCACACGACCGAATCGAGGCCCTCCTCGCGCAGCACGAGCGGGATGTCGTAGAGGCTGCTGGCATCGGCCGCGTTCACCACCGCATCGACGGGGACATCGCAGAGGGCGCTGATTTTGCGTTTCAGCTCGGGGCTGATCGGGCCCTCGCTGCGGCACACGATCGCGTCGGGCTGGATCCCGCGGCTGCGCAGCTCGGTCACGGAATGCTGCGTCGGCTTCGTCTTCTGCTCGCCCGACGGGCCGATGAAGGGCACGAGCGTGACGTGCACGTAGCACACGTTGGTGCGGCCGACATCAAGGCGGAACTGCCGGATCGCTTCGAGGAACGGCAGGATCTCGATGTCGCCGACGGTGCCGCCGACCTCGGTGATGACCACGTCGATCTCCGGCACCGCGAGCCGCTGGATTCGCCGCTTGATCTCGTCGGTGATGTGCGGGATGACCTGGACGGTCTTGCCCAGGTAGTCGCCGCGCCGCTCGGCCGCCAACACCGCCTGGTAGATCGATCCCGTCGTCGCGTTCGAGTCCCGCGTCAGGTTCTCGTCGATGAACCGCTCGTAGTGCCCCAGGTCGAGATCGGTCTCGCCGCCGTCGTCGGTGACGTACACCTCGCCGTGCTCGAACGGGTTCATCGTGCCCGGGTCGACGTTGATGTAGGGGTCGAGCTTCTGCATCGTGACCCGGAGGCCCCGGGCCTTGAGGAGCCGTCCCAGCGACGATGCGGTGAGTCCCTTTCCGAGCGAACTGGCGACGCCGCCCGTCACGAAAATGTGCTTGGTCAAGGTCTCCTCCTGGGTCCCATCTACCCTACCGCCGCCCGCGGGCGGTGCTGAGCGTCTTGGACGAACGCCCGATCAGCGCGGGCGGTGAGGTGCGCCAAGCCGGTCGAGCGCTCGCAATGGCCCGACCGAGTCGATCACCCGGGTGAACGACACCGCCTCCGACGCCAGGTTCAACGCGAGCACGACGGCGAGCACGCTCCAGCGGCCGACGCCGCCGGTCGTCGCCACCACCGCAGCCCCGACCGCCGCGCCAAGCACATTGCTGCCGGCGTCGCCGACCATCGCCTCTTCGCGCAGATCGGGCGCCAACAGTGCGAGGTGGCAGCCACACAGCGCGGCGAAGGGCGCCAGTTCGGCTCGACGGATCGCGCCGATCGCCACGATCCCGGCAGTCTCGGTCACCTTCAGCACCCGGCCCGGTGCACGGTCGAACAGGTTGGCAAGATTGGCCGCGAGCGCGATCAGCGCGCCGTCGCGCAGCAGCGAGACCATCGACTCGACCGAGGCCCCGCTTGCCGGGTTCAGCATCGCTGCCGCGACCAGCGCGAGCAGCGCTCCGCCGAAGAGCTTGAGACCACCGGTCGTGAGCGTGCCCGACGCGAGCGAGCGGAGATGCCCGCTGAAGCCGCCGCTCTCCCCCACGCCCGCCAAGTCGTCGATGAGACCGAGCAGGCAGAATCCGAGGGCGAGCAGCAGTGTCGGGCCGATGTGAACCGACCACGCCGACGTGCCGAGTTCCACCAGACCCGCTGCGTCCGCGACCACGAGACCGCCGGTCACCCCGACGGCCGCGATCGAGCCGGTGAGTCCCGCCGATGTCGGCAGCGGGGCGCCTCGGTAGTTGGTGCGAGCGAACACGTCGTGGGCGAAGATCCCTCGGCACGCCCGCCATGCCAGCCAACCAGCCACGCCACCCGCGAGCAGTGCGACGATCGCGTCGATCATGGTTCGAGCACCTCCGGCGGGGCGAACGGTTGGCGCGTCTGCACCAAGAGCAGGAAGGACCCGACGTAGACGAGTGCGAGCGCGGGGATGACCACGCCCGAGTCGTTGGCCAGGCCGCCGACAACGCAGAAGCCCAGAAGCGCGGAAAAGGTCACCCGCCATTCGCGGCCGCCGCCGAACCAGCGTCGCCAGCCATCGCCTGCCGTCAGCGACCCCACGATGAACAACACGATGATCGGCACCATCCACGTCCAGAAGGTGATGCGCATGACGCGCAGGTTCGTGGCGGCCTTTCGCACGATCACGTCCCACATCGCCGACAGGTCACCACTGGCGAAGCGAGCCAAGTGCCCGTCGCCGCCCGAGCGGGCCTCCAGAACGACGATCAACACGACGGCGAGTGCACACAGCACGACCAGAGCGACCACCCTCGTACGCGACCAGCGAAATCCGGCCCACGCGAGCACCGTCGCGCCGAAGACCGGCAGGAAGGTCAGCACCCCGCCGAAATCGGCGCCGAGCGAGGGCAGGACGTCGACCGCGGTGACGAGCGCAAGGAGCGCGGCGGCCGCGACCAGGCCGTCTCGACGGTTGGGCAGGGTGGCGACCCAGGCGCCGGCGACGATCAGCGCCGACGCACCGAGCACGGCGAAGCCCATGTTCCCCATGCCGTAGAACCGTGCGGCCGTCACGGGCGTGTAGCCGAGCAGGCTCATGTTCTGAAGGAACCCGCTCGTCGCGGCGTCGATGATCTCGACGAGGGTCGTCACCACCGCCACGACCACCAGCGGGCTCAGGGGATGACGCCGAGCGCGCAGAGCGACCGCCGCGAGCCCGGCCGACAACGCCACGTACCCGATGACGGTCACCACCGGGGTTTGCCAACGCGTCGGCGCGAGCCGCCAGAGGAACGTCGAGACCGGGAACGACGCAAACAGCACGGCGAAGCGCTCGATCACCCGAAGCGTGGTCCCCCAGCCCGCGTCGAGACGCCGACGGCGCCGCAGCGCCACCACGGCCACGAGGTACACCACGCCCTGCAGGATGACGAACGTCATGATCGTGGGCACGTACACCCGCTCGCGGATCTCGGCGCGTTGGGTGAGTCCCTCGAGCCGCGGGACCGACGCTGGCGTGGCATCGACACCGATCGGCAGGCCGACCATTTCCTTCGGGCGCTTCTCACCCAAGAGCGACAGCACGGTCGGGGCAACATCGGTCAGCGTTGAGATGTCGGGCTGACGGGTGGATGCGGACGACAGCGAGCCCGAGCGATTGCCGAGCAACGCGACCGGTGTGAGACGCCAACGGTTCGGCGGCGCCATCCCGACCACCATCACCGTGGCGTCGAGCCGTGCCTGGGCGATCGCTCCGATGAAGGCGTCGGTGACACGGAGTTGCCCGACCCTGCGTGCCTCTCGTGCCTCTCGATCCGCATCGGTCAACGGTGGCGATCCGGCGATACGCGCGACGGGAGCCGCTCCGGCGTCGACCAGCACCACGTCGGATGACGTCAACGCCTGACGCGTCGCCGCGACCCGGTCGGTCACCGCGCCGGCGAGCGCCGGCGTCGGCTCGATCGGGAGCGAACCGAGGAACGCTGCGTCGATGCGCCGATGCCCATCGGCGATGGCGAGCGCTGCGGGCGTGTGCAGACCCGAGCCGCCCGAACGCGCACCGACGTATGCCGTCGATCGGCCGTGGTGGCGCAGCGCGGTACCCAACAGACCCGCAGTGCCGTAGGACCGCGTGTCATCGCTCGGCATCCGGTGGACCTCCACCGTGAGGGCTCCACCCGCGGGGTCGATCCGCACGAATGGTCCCTGACCGATCGTCTCGTCCTCCTCGCCGTCGAGACCCGCGGTCTCGTCGATCTCGGGCTCCCCCGCGTCCGGCTCGACCAGGCGGACGGGCGCACCTGCGCCGAGCGTCGCATACCCCGATACCTGATCCGCTGGTACCGAGGGCGTTCGCGCCGCGAGCAGCCCGCCCGATTGCCCGAGGATGCGCCGGAGGTTGGGCATGGCGCCGCTCGTGACGTCCTCCAGGCTCCCGTAGCTCACGGTCACGACGACCACGCGGTCGGCACGTTCGACCGTGCCGGCGCGACGCGACTGATGCATCGCCAGCGCGCCGAGCAGCACCGCGGCGACCAACGCGACGATCGCGAGCTGTCGCATCCACGGCCGACCGACCCGCGGCACAGCGGCACGGGCGATGTCGAGCCCCTGCCGTGCGCGGTGCCGGAACCCGCCGAGCGTGCGGCCCTTGTGATCGTGGTCGAGCGGAAGGGGAATCTCGACGCATCGGGCGCCCGCTCGCACGGCGTCGACCGTCATGCCCACCTCGAGTCCGTAGCGCGGGGCGAGGTGCAGCGTTCGGGCGAGCGTGCCGCGGATTGCGCGCTGACCCGACAGCGGGTGCTCGACGCGCAGGCCGCACAGCCGCTCGATCACCCGTGCGGACCCGCGTTTGATGATCCCGAACCCGCCACGACGTCCGGCCGCAGGGAACCCGGCGATCGCCAGGTCCGCCGTTCCGTCCTGCACTGGGTCGAGGAGCTTGGCCACATGCACCGCAGTCGCGCCGAGGTCGGCATCGACGAGCAGGTAGATCTCGGCCTCGGGAGCGGCATCGAACCCAGCGGCGACGGCGGCTCCCTTCCCGCGGTTGGTTTGGAAGCGCACGACCGTCGCGCCCGCGTCGAGCGCACGTTGATCGGTGCCGTCCGCCGATGCGTCGTCGACGACGATCACCCGGTCGATACGGCCGGTCGAGCGCAGCGCGGTCACCGTCGCGGCGACGTCGGGCGATCGGAATGCCGGAACGATCGCGACCACGCTCATGCGGCCACCTCCGCCGAGCCCATCGTCGCGAGCGTTCGCCGCCAGCCGGGACCCCCGGCGGCCCGATCGACCACCAGGTAGACCGCCACGCCGGCGACGGCGGCCACGACCGCGACCGTCAGCGACGGCCAGCGCCCCTGCGCGTCGGCAGCGGCCCACACGACACCGCGGGCGGCGAGCGCCGAGCACAGCGCCGCCACGACTCGACGCCCGAGCGGCCGCGCCAGCGTGCCGGATGCCACCCGCGCGCCGAGCACGAGCGCGCCTCCCAGGTTCGCTGCGGCAATGGCCAGGGCCACCACGCCGAGGCGGTTCGACGTCGACACCATCGGCACACCCACGTACATCGCCACGATCGCGAGGACGGCGACGCCCAACGAGACGAGCGCCGGTGTGCGGGTGTCGCCCTCGGCGTAACAACGCCGGGTGAGAAACTGGAGCAGCCCGTACGCGGCGACACCCGGACCGAGGGCCGCCAGGGTGTGGGCGAGCACGGCCCGCGTCGACGACGCGGCTCCGACCGACAACACGGTCGCCACGGGCCCGGCGACGGCCCACAGGATTGCGCCGCTCAGGGCGCCGGTCGCGGCAACCGACAGGACCCCTCCCCCGCTCACCGCAGCAAGCTCATCGTCCGCTCGGGCATCGAACGCCTCGGCCATGGCGGGAAATCGAGCCGTGATGACCGGCACGGCGAGCAGCGCGTGGGGGAGCAGGAAGAGTTGCCAGCCGAGCAGCCACACCGCAGCGTGCCCGTCGTGGGCATTGGCAAGCGGGAGGGCAGCTGCGGTGACCGCCTGCCCGCCGGCGAGGAACAGCGCCGCCCAACCGCCGTCGCGCACCACGCGGCGAAGCTCGGGCGAGGTCGCAGGCAAGGGCCGCGCCGGCCGGAATCCGTGGCGGATTGCGTCGACGAGTGGCACGGCGCACATGGCGACCACGCCGCCGAGGGTTCCGACCCCGAGGATGGCCAGCTCACCGCCGCTCAGATGGACCGAGGGCGGCCGGCCGGAGCGGGCCAGGGCAAACGCCGCGTAGGTGGCGATCAGCACCACGTTGTTCACCAGCGGGCAGATGACCGACGCGCCGAATCGGTAGGACCCGTGGAGGAACGCAACGGCGACGGCATTGGCGAGATAGGCGAGCACCTGTGGCAGGAAGAACACGAGGAGCACCGCAAGCAGGTCTTCGGCGGCCCGGCGCTGCGCCCCCGGGTGCACACCGCCCAACAGCGCGGCGGCGAGTTGGTGCCGGACCAGCACTGCGACGGCGAGGACGAGGCCCAGGCCCAGGCCTCCCCACACCAGGATCGAGGTGGCGATGCGCGACAGCCCCGACATGTCGTGGCTCGCGTGCCGCCGACGGAACTCGGGAACGAGCGTCGCCGACAGTGCGCCCGCCGCCAGCATTTCGAACAGCAAGGTGGGCACGAGATTCGCCGAGGAGTACACGTTCGACAGCTGCGATGTCGTGCCGAGCACGGCGAAGGCCACGAACATCCGGAGCAGGCCGCTCGCACGACTGAACGCGACGAGCACCGACATCAGGCGCGCGGAGCGATCGGCGTCGCGACTCGGTTCGAGATCGGGTGCCCCCATCAGCCCGCCGCGTTGGGTGCGAGTTGCTGCGCGTCGGGGCTCTCCCCGTAGTGCGCACTCGGCGTGGCGTCGAGGCGAGCGAGCGCGACGGCGAGCGAGATGCGTCCGATCGGTTGGTCGACGTTGTCGATGATGACCGATCGATCGGCGATACGCGAGTCGCTCAGGAAGGGCTGGAGGTAGCGGGCTCGCTCTGGAATCCGCTCCCCGTCGACACGGTCGGTCTGGGAGCGAGGCCGCTGGACTTCGCCCACGATCAGCGGCGAGCCGCTGCTGACGAGCCGCCGGACAAGCGGCGCCATCACCACGTCGGCAGGCACGACTGCGCCCTCGCCCACAAGCACCACGTAGCGAACCGAGCCGTCGAGTTGGGTCGGAGCATCGGCCGCGCCGGTCGGATCGTCCCAGTCGGCGAACCCGCTCGACACGAGACGGGCCAGTCCGGCCGCAGCGTCGTCGCTCGCCGCCGGATCCACGGTGGTGGTCGGCTCCGATGTGGCCGGCTCGGTGCCGATCCCCACGGCTGGCGCCGGTACCGCGGAGGTCGTCGTGGTCGTCGTCGTCGTGGTCGTCGTCGCCGGAGCGTGGAGCACATCCGCGATCCCCGCCACCACCGCGGCCGCCTCGGCGTCGTCGTCCCCGGTCTCGCCATCACCCGGTTCTCGCCCGCCGACCGCCGGCCACACGTCGGCAAGGCGGGCGCTGGTCGCCGCGTTACGCAGGTCGGTCCGATCGTCGAACCAGAGGATGCCCGGAGCGTTGGCGCCGGCACGGCCGAGCAGCACCGGAATCGAGCGGGCGGTCGCCTCGTCGATTCCTCGCGTGGCCAGCACGACGACCGACACGCCTTCGAGGTCGGCCACGTCGAGCTGCGGCAGCAGTTCGGTCAGGGCCGAGTCGCGGCGCGCTGCAGCGTCGGCCTGCTCGCGCAGCCCCGAGTTCTGGTCGCGCAGCTCTCGGTTGCGATCGTCGAGTGCGTCCTGCGTTCCCTTGAGCCCCTCGACCACGGCGCGGTCGAGCAACGTGACACCGGTGAGCAGCCCGATTGCCAACGCCAAGAAGACAGCGACGATGCTCACGATGTGGAATCGAAGATTGACCATGGCTCCTTCGTTCAGCCCGTGATGCTCGACCAGATCGAGTGCAGGAGCAGCTGAAGCGGTTCCGACACGAGCGTGATCACGATCATTGCGGCCAGCGCCCCGACGACCAGAATCGCCAGGTCGAAGCGCCGCACACCACCCTGATACAGGCGGCTCACGCCCTTCGCGTCAACCAGGATCGGCCCGACCTTCATGCGCGTCAGGATGGTCGAGGCCATGCCCGACCGCCCCTTGTCGAGGAAGTCCACCATCGACGAATGCGTGCCGACGGCGACGATGAGGGACGCGCCGCGGATGAACGCGAGCAGCATCGCGATGTCTTCGCTCGTGCCCGACGCCCGAAACAGCAGGTGATCGAGCCCGAGCGCCTCGAGCCGCTCGGCGCCCGGCGCCCGACCGTCGGGGTACGCGTGCACCACGAGCACGGCACCACACCGCAGGGTCGACTCGTCGACCGAGTCGAAGTCGCCGATGATCACATCGGGCTTCATCCCCAGTTCGATCAAGGCATCGGCGCCGCCATCGACTCCGATCAGCACGGGGCGTTGCTCGCCGATGTAGCCGGAGGTGCGCAACAGCTGCAGGTCGTCGCGGTAGTCATGGCCCCGCACCACGATGAGCGCGTGACGATCGGTGAAGTCGATGCCCACGTCGGGCGTCTCGAGGTCGTCGCTGACGAGATCGCGGTTGTGTTCGAAGTAGCCGGCCGTGTTCTCGACGAACCGAATGAACTCGGCGCCGAGCGTGGCTCGGGAGCGCTCGTGAATCGCCTCGATCGATTCGCGCGTGTGACGAACACCGCTGGCGACCAGCGTGTCGTCCACATACACATCACCGCCGTCGATGGTGATGGCGTACCCATCCTCCACGGCGCCCATGATCCAGCCGCCCACCTCGTCGACCACGGCGATCCCGGCGTCGAGCAAGATCAGGGGCCCCTCGTTCGGGTACCGCCCCGACGAGCACGGAGCCGCGTCGATCACCGCCGCGATCCCGGCGGCCGCAAGCCCTTCGGCAGCGACGCGGTCGAGGTCGCGATGATCGATGATCGCGACCTCTCCGGGACGGAGCCGCTTGACCAGATCCTTGGTTCGCGAGTCGGTCCGGGCCGGGCCGATGAGCCGCTCCGGCGAACCGCCGGACTGCGACCGGAGCGAAGCGGCGGACCGGCGGCCGAACGCCGCCGTCACGATCGGCCCCGGTCGGCGCCGGCGAGCGAGAGGAGTTCCTCGGCGTGCCGACGCGCGGTCTCGCTCTCGGGCTGGCCCGACAGCATGCGGCTCAGCTCGACCACCCGGGCGGCGTCATCGAGGGTCGCGATGGTGGAGACGCTGAGCTCGCCCGCCACCTTGGTGACCGCGAGCTGTGCGTTTGCGTACGCGGCGACCTGCGCCAGGTGCGTCACCACGATGACCTGGTGGTCGGTTGCCAGCTCCGCCAGCGCCCGGCCCACCGACGTGGCCGCGGCGCCGCCGATGCCCGCGTCGATCTCGTCGAAGATGAGCGTGGGCGACTCGGCGGCAAGCTCAAGGTGGAGGGCCAGCATCATGCGCGAGAGCTCGCCGCCAGACGCGGCCTTTGCGATCGGTGCCGGCTCGATGCCGGGGTTGGCCGAGAGGCGGAACTCGATGTCGTCGCCGGGAGCCGGACCATCCACCACGATCTCGACGCGGGCCGTGGGCATCGCCACGTGGGCAAGCCGCCCCTCGATCGCGTGGGCCAGGGGCGCCGACGCGTTCCGGCGCGCCGCGGCCACGGCTTCGGCGGCCACGGCCTCGATCGAGCGAATCCGCTCCAGCTCGGCTTCGAGCGCAGCGGCCCGCTCGGCATGCGACTCGAGTTCGGCCAGCCTCTCAGCCGTCTGGTCGCGAAAAGCGATCACCTCGGCGACCGAGTCGCCGTACTTGCGACGAAGCTCGACCAGGAGTTGCCGTCGGCGGCGCACCGCGTCGAGGCGCTCGGGGTCGGGATCGATTGCCTCGGCCAGGTGACGTGCCTCCGCGGCGACATCGGCCACCTCGGCGAGCAGGTCGCGCAATCGGCGTGCGATCTCGCCGAACGGGCCTCGCCGCTCGATGGCGGCGAGCGCCTCGACCAGCGCCTCGGTGGCGGCGCCGTCGCTGCCGATCAACGAGTCGACCGAGCTCGCTGCGTCGAGATGGCCGAGCGCGTCGGCGAGCACGTCCTCCTCGTCACTCAGCCGCGCGTCTTCGTCAGGGTCATCGAGCGTCGCGCGCACCAGTTCGTCGAGTTGCCAGCGGAGCAGCTCGATCTCGCGGTGACGGGCGCGCTCGTCGCCTCCCAATCCCTCCAGACGGCCCTCGATCTCGCGGCGCTGCCGAACCGCCTGCTCCCAATCGGTCAGATCGATCCGTCCGGAACGGTCGAGCGCGTCGCGCTGGGCACGGGTCGACTGCAGCCGTTGGTGCGCGTGTTGGCCCAGGATGTCGACGAACCGCCCGCCGACGTCAGCCAGGCGAGTCGCCGGTACGAGCTCGCCGTTTTCGTACCCGCGCGACCGGCCGACGGCCGGCACGACGCGTCGCAGCACCACCTCGCGGTCGTCGGCATCGACGAACAACCCCTCGACCACCGCAGCGTCGGCTCCGGGCCGGACGCGGGACGGGTCAGCCTTGCCCCCGAGCAGCAGCGACAGCGCTTCGATGATCATGGTCTTGCCTGCGCCGGTCTCGCCGGTGAGCGCGGTCATGCCAGCAGCGAACCCGACCCGAAGCTCGGCGATCACTCCGAGGTCTTTGACGGCGAGCTCGATCAGCATCGTCGAGAGGCTAGGTCACCGGTGTGACAGCAACGAGGACGAGGGCTCTCAGGTCGGCGGGGTCGGCGGGGTCGGCGTCAGCGCGGCTGCAGACCGAATTTCGACACGAGCACGCGATGGAAGGCCGGCGCGCCCACCTGGACCAGACGCGCGGATGGGCCGGACCCGTCGCAGGTGACCACATCGCCCACTTCGATTCGTCCCTCTGACCGACCGTCGACCGACAGGTGGCCGGCGCGGGGACCGACGACGCGCAGCGACACGACCGTGTCGGGCGCGAGCACGAGCGACCGGTCGAACAGCATGTGCGGAGCGACCGGCACCAGGAGCTGGGCGCGGTGGCGTGGGTCCACGATGGGCCCGCGGGCCGAGAGCGCGTAGGCGGTCGAGCCCGTCGGTGTCGCCAGGATCAGGCCGTCTGCGACGTAGCTCGTGAACGGCGCCGCATCCAGGGTGACCTCGATCCGCACGGTGTGTCCGAGCTCGGCGCGCTCGACCAGCACCTCGTTCAGCGCGGGCCGGATCGGCTGGACCGAGCCGTCCGATCGCACGATCCGCCCGGCCAGGCGCATCCGCTCCTCCACGATGTAGGCGCCGGCCAGGAACCGCTTCACCGCGGCCCGGGCACCGGTCGGCTCCACGGTCGTGAGGTAGCCGAGCTGGCCCGCATTGACCCCGAGCACCGGGACATCGTCCGCCGTCGCGAGGTCGACGGCCCGCAGAATCGTGCCGTCCCCGCCTACGCCAACGAGGAGATCGAGCCCGATCGCCAGTTCCTCATCGGGCGTTGCGCACTCGTGGCGCCCGAGGCGGCTCGCGTCGGCCTCGGTCAAGCGCACCTCGTGGCCGCGATCGATGAGCCACGCCGCGAGGTCGGCGACGAGCTCGGCGGCTAGTGGCCGCTGGTCGTGAGACAGGAAGCCGATCGCTGCCACGATCTCAGCGTTCCCCCGGGGCGCGCACGTGGAGAAGGAACTCCGTGTTTCCCTCGGCCCCGCGGATCGGCGATGTCATCTCGCCCATTGTGGTCGCTCCGAGCGCGCCGAATGCGGTTCGTACCCCATCGATCGCCGCCCGCCACACGAGCGGGTCGGTGATGACGCCGCGACCGCGGGACACCTCGTGGCGCCCTGCCTCGAACTGCGGCTTCACCAGCATCACGAGCGACGCACCGGGTCGGCAGACGCCGAGGAGCGCCGACGCGACCGTTCGGAGCGAGATGAAGGACAGGTCGGCCACCACGATGTCGACCGGCCCGCCGATGTCGTCGGGGGTGACCGATCGAACGTTCCAGCGCTCCATCACGTGGACGCGATCGTCGGCTCGCAGCCGCTCATGCAGTTGGCCGTGCCCCACGTCGAGAGCAACCACCGACGCTGCGCCGTGCTGCAGTAGGCAGTCGGTGAATCCGCCGGTGGATGCGCCGGCATCGAACGCCCGCGTGCCGCCGACATCGACGCCGAACTCGCTGAGTGCCGCCTCGAGCTTGAACCCTCCGCGCCCGACGTAGCGCGACGGCGGCGCGGCGATCTCGATTGCCTCGCCGGCAGCGACGAGGCGCGCCGGCTTCGTCGTGGGAGCACCGCCCACCGTGACCACGCCGGACTCGATGCGTTCCTGGGCCTCGGAGCGAGACCCGACGAGGCCGCGCCGCACGAGCTCCAGATCGAGTCGACGCCGCGTCATGCCCGCCCGGACCCCGCCGCCAGGAGCTGGTCCACCAGGTCGCCGAGCGAGGTCGCGACGTAGTCCGCGGCTGCCACCGCCGCCGAATCCGATGCGCCGGTGTTGCCGGTGAGCACCAGCCCGAACGGCCATCCGAGCGCCGAAGCGAGCGCTCCATCGGTGCGCGGGCTGTCGCCCACCATGATCGAGTCCGGGCCGGCGTAGGCGCCGCCAGCGGACCGCGTCGACAGTGCCGCCGCACGAGCCCGCACCAAATCGACCATCGCAGCGTTCGGCTTGCCCGCCACAACCGCGGTCGTGCCCGTCGCCGCTTCGACCGCCGACAGAAACGCGCCGCAGCCGGGAGCCGGCCCGTCCGAGGCCGGGTAGATCGGATCGTCGTTCGTGGCGAACAACCTCGCCCCGTCGAGGACCGCGCGCACGATCCGCTGGAGCGACTCGTAGCCGAACTCGCGGTGGAAGCCGATGACGACAGCGTCGTACCGCGGCTCGGTGGACTCCCACGCCAAGTCGACCCGCTCGGCTCGTTCTCGCAGCGCCTCGACCACCCCCGGCCCGGCGGCACACAGCACCGAAGCGCCCGCCGGGACGAGCCCGGCTACCGCGACCGCCGACGTCAGGATCTGCTCCGGCAAGGCCGCGATCCCGAACGACGCCAGCTTGCGGCGATAGCCGTCGATCGTGCTGGCGGAGTTGTTGGTGCAGTAGAGCACCCCGTGTCCGGCCGCCCCGAGGCAAGCGATCGCAGCGGACGCGCCGACAATCGCTCGATCACCCAGCCACACCACGCCATCGAGGTCGAGGGCCCACAGCGCCATCGCGGATCAGTCGAGCGACGCGAGCCGCAACGCGACATCGGCGAAATCGGGGTCGTGCTGGGCGACCCAGACAAAGTGCGCGCGTGCAGAGGGCACCTCGCCCGCGCGTTCATACAGGTCGCCCAGTGCGTAACCGCGTCGCAGGTGGTGGTCCGACGGCCGCTTCACCCACCGCCAGCCGCGGCCGAGCTCCTCGATCGCGTCGCGCAGGCGTCCGCGATCGGCCATCGACCCGGCCACCACGATGCGTCCTTCGGTCACGAGCGCCGCAGACGGCGACGCGTCGCGCAGCTCTTCCCACAGCTCATCGACGCGATCCCACTTGCGGGTCGCCCGATAGCAGTCGGCGAGAACGGGGTGCTGCTCGGTGGAATGTGTCAGCTCGGCGAAGGTCTCGAGCTGACGGATTGCTTCCTTCCAATTGCCGAGCCGGTATTGGGTGAGTCCAAGCAGCTCACGGGCGCTTGCCGCATCCGGAACCTCTTCTACCAGCGGACGCAATATGCGCCGTGCCGCGGTGTAACGCTCCGCTGCGTACGCCGCGCCGGCGTCCTCCAGCCGTGCCGACAGCGTTGCGGATCGACGCGCACCAACGAGGTTCGCCAGCTCTGCCGGGTCGATCTTCGGCCGAGGCGACGAGCGCCGGCGTTTCCGCGAGGCAGGCGTCGCCCCGTCGACGCGACCCTCGTCGATCCAGACGTCCGGCACCGGGCGCTCCAGCGGCTCGGCCGGCTGCGGAGCGACACGCGGTGGCCGAGGAGGCCGAGGAGGCCGAGATGTACCACGATCGGCGGTCGCACCGTCTCGACCGGGACCACGCCCCGGCGTTCGCGGCCCGCCCGAACGTGCCCCGCCCGAACGTGCCCCGCCGCGCCGGTCGTCCCCTGTGCCCGGGCGGCCGTCGCGATCACCGGGGCGGCCGTTCGACCGAGGGCCGCGTGGCGTCCCGGAACCGCTCGCCCCACGCGAGACCGCCGCGGCTCCGGCGCCTCGAAGGCCACCAGAGCGCGGCCCGCTCGTGCTGGCGCCGCGACCACCCGAACGGGGTCCCGAGGCCTTGGGATCGCCCGACGTCGCGCCCCCGCGGGAGCCGCCGTTTCTGGCAGATCGAGACGGGGCCCCGCTGCGCTGGGGTCGAGACGACGAGGCTGGGGGTTTCGGGGGCATTCAAGACAGGCTACTGGTCGAACGGGTGAGCACGGAAAACGCAAAGAGACGGGGCTCAATGAGCCCCGTCTCTTCTAAGAAATCCGGCGGCGTCCTACTCTCCCAGGGACAATCGTCCCAAGTACCATCGGCGCTGAGAGGCTTAACTTCCGTGTTCGGGATGGGAACGGGTGTGACCCTCTCGCTTTGGCCACCGAAACCTGTATGTCAAGAGGTGTCGCCAGACGGCGACGCCCTCGAGGACTTCATAGCGAGCACGAACGGCTTTGTAGAAGAAACCAAGCCCTCGGCCGATTAGTACCGGTCAGCTGAACGCGTTACCGCGCTTACACTTCCGGCCTATCAACGTGGTGGTCTACCACGGGCCTTACCAGGTTGACCCTGTGAGTGACCTCATCTTGAAAGGAGCTTCCCGCTTAGATGCTTTCAGCGGTTATCTCGCCCGCAGGTCGCTAACCAGCCATGCCCTTGGCAGGACAACTGGCACACGAGAGCTGCGTCCATCCCGGTCCTCTCGTACTAGGGACAGCTTTTCTCAAGTCACTTCCGGCTGTAGAGGATAGGGACCGAACTGTCTCACGACGTTCTAAACCCAGCTCGCGTACCGCTTTAATGGGCGAACAGCCCAACCCTTGGGACCTGCTTCAGCCCCAGGATGCGATGAGCCGACATCGAGGTGCCAAACCTTCCCGTCGATATGGACTCTTGGGGAAGATTAGCCTGTTATCCCCGGGGTACCTTTTATCCGTTGAGCGACGGCGCTTCCACACGCAACCGCCGGATCACTATGCCCTGCTTTCGCACCTGCTCGACCTGTACGTCTCGCAGTCAAGCTCCCTTATGCCATTGCGCTCGACGACTGATTGCCAACCAGTCTGAGGGAACCTTTGGGCGCCTCCGTTACTCTTTAGGAGGCGACCGCCCCAGTCAAACTACCCACCTGACACTGTCCCCGGCCCGGATAACGGGTCAGGGTGAGAGTCCCGCCATACGCAGGGTGGTATTTCAAGGATGGCTCCACACACACTGGCGTGCATGCTTCCTAGCCTCCCACCTATCCTACACAACGCATGACAAGACTCAATATCAAGCTATAGTAAAGGTCCACGGGGTCTTTCCGTCCTTCTACAGCTAACGAGCATCTTTACTCGTACTTCAATTTCGCTGGGTCTGTGGTTGAGACAGTAGGGAAGTCGTTACGCCATTCGTGCAGGTCGGAACTTACCCGACAAGGAATTTCGCTACCTTAGGACCGTTATAGTTACGGCCGCCATTCACTGGGGCTTAGGTTCAGAGCTTCGCCCTAGGGCTAACCCTTCCCCGTGACCTTCCAGCATTGGGCAGGCGTCACAGCGTATACAGCGCCTTTCGGCTTCGCACGCTGCTGTGTTTTTAGTAAACAGTCGCTTCCCCCAATTCTGTGCCACCTCTTCGAGCTCCGGGAGCAAGTCCCTTCACCCTAACGAGGTCATGCTTATCCCGAAGTTACGCATGCATTTTGCCGAGTTCCTTAACCACAGTTCTCCCAATCGCCTTGGTATTCTCTACCTATCCACCTGTGTTGGTTTGGGGTACGGGCACCGTGCCAACTCGCTGCTAGGCTTTTCTTGGCAGCATAGGATCAGTGACTTAGGCCATACGGCTTCGGTATCGCGTCTCAGGATATATGAAGGTCGGATTTGCCTAACCTTCTCCCTACACGCTTACCCCAGGACAACCATCGCCTGGGATCACCTACCTTCCTGCGTCCCCCTACAGCTTTCCGCCTCGGAGTGGGTCGGATCGTACCGGAAGTAAACCTCCGGGCATCCCCTTAGCAACTCTGAATTGGAATGGGCGCGGACACGGTGGTACCGGAATATCAACCGGTTGTGCATCGACTACGCCTCTCGGCCTCGCCTTAGCTCCCGACTTACCCTGGGAGGATTAGCCTTGCCCAGGAACCCTTGGATATTCGGCGGAGGAGCTTCTCACTCCTCTTTCGCTACTCATGCCAACATTCTCACTCGACCACGCTCCACGACAGGTTCCCCTGCCGCTTCACCGCGAGATCGACGCTCCGCTACCGCTCGCCTCGAAAGGCGAACCCGTGGCTTCGGCATCACACTTGAGCCCCGTTACATTGTCCGCGCAGGATCACTCGACCAGTGAGCTATTACGCACTCTTTCAAGGGTGGCTGCTTCTAAGCCAACCTCCTGGCTGTCTATGCAATCCCACATCGTTTACCACTTAGTGTGAATTTTGGGGCCTTAGCCGACGGTCTGGGCTGTTTCCCTTTCGACCCCGAAGCTCATCCCCCGGGGTCTCACTGCCGCACTCTAGATCGATGGCATTCGGAGTTTGATTAGGGTCAGTAAGCTTGTGGGCCCCCTAGCCTATTCAGTGCTCTACCTCCATCGATGAACATGCGACGCTGTACCTAAATACATTTCGCGGAGAACCAGCTATCACCGGGTTTGCTTGGCCTTTCACCCCTATCCACAGGTCATCCGCCCCGTTTTCAACCGAGGTCGGTTCGCGCCTCCACGGAGTCTTACCCCCGCTTCACACTGCCCATGGATAGATCACCCGGCTTCGGGTCTACAGCATGCGACTGAACGCCCTGTTCAGACTCGCTTTCGCTCCGGCTTCCCCTCACGGGTTAACCTTGCCACACACCGTAACTCGTTGGCTCATTCTTCAAAAGGCACGCCATCACGACCATGGACAAGTCCATGGCGACGCTCTGACTGCTTGTAGGCCAACGGTTTCAGGTACTATTTCACTCCCCTCCCGGGGTACTTTTCACCTTTCCCTCACGGTACTAGTGCACTATCGGTCGTCTACGTATACTTAGCCTTACGAGGTGGTCCTCGTGGATTCACGCCGGCTTTCCCGGATCCGGCGTTACTCGGGAGCACAAATCAGAGTGTGCATATGTTTCGTGTACGGGACTGTTACCCCCTGCGGTCCGACTTTCCAGACGGTTCCACTACACAGCACGTTTGTAACTCTGTGAGAAGGCCAGCCCTTCTCTATTTGGTCCCACGACCCCTGGTTGGCAACGCTGCTGGGCTATCACACCAGCCAGGTTTAGGCTCATCCGCGTTCGCTCGCCGCTACTTACGGAGTCGTTGTTACTTTCCTTTCCTCGGGTTACTGAGATGTTTCAATTCACCCGGTTCCCTCTCGCCGCCCTATGTGTTCAGGCGGGAGTACTACCCCATGACGGGTAGTGGGTTTCCCCATTCGGACATCCTCGGATCACAGTCTGGTCGGCGACTTCCCGAGGCTTTTCGCAGCCTCCCACGTCCTTCATCGGTAGTAGACGCCAAGGCATCCACCGTTGGCCCTTTGTAGCTTGGAATTTGTTCTATCTACAAAGATGCTCGTGCTCGCTATGAAATTCTCAAGGGGCAAGGCAAAGGGCCACCCTGTGAGGGGCGGCCCTTGACTCGAGGTGCGAGAGCCCACTAATGGGCCGCTCGCTCCCTCACAACGGAAGAGAGAACGCAGAAACGAGTGCGTCAACTGGGAACTGGTGCGAAGCGTCCGACCGTATGGCCGATCCGTCCGCACTGTGCTCCTTAGAAAGGAGGTGATCCAGCCGCACCTTCCGGTACGGCTACCTTGTTACGACTTCACCCCAATCGCTAACCCCACCTTCGACAGCTCCCTCCCTTGCGGGTTGGGCCACTGGCTTCGGGTGTTGCCAACTTTCGTGGTGTGACGGGCGGTGTGTACAAGGCCCGGGAACGTATTCACCCCGGCGTTGCTGATCCGGGATTACTAGCGACTCCAGCTTCATGAAGTCGAGTTGCAGACTTCAATCCGAACTGAGACCGGCTTTTTGGGATTCGCTCGACCTCGCGGTTTCGCAGCCCTCTGTACCGGCCATTGTAGCATGTTTGCAGCCCTAGACATAAGGGGCATGATGACTTGACGTCGTCCCCACCTTCCTCCGAGTTGACCCCGGCAGTCTCCTACGAGTCCCCGGCATTACCCGCTGGCAACATAGGATAAGGGTTGCGCTCGTTGCGGGACTTAACCCAACATCTCACGACACGAGCTGACGACAGCCATGCACCACCTATCGCAGGCCCCGAAGGACACCACATCTCTGTGGCTTTTCCTGCATAGTTCAACCTAGGTAAGGTTCTTCGCGTTGCCTCGAATTAAGCAACATGCTCCGCCGCTTGTGCGGGCCCCCGTCAATTCCTTTGAGTTTTAGCCTTGCGGCCGTACTCCCCAGGCGGGGCACTTAATGCGTTAGCTACGGCACGGAAGGGGTTGACTCCCTCCCACACCTAGTGCCCAACGTTTACGGCGTGGACTACCAGGGTATCTAATCCTGTTTGCTCCCCACGCTTTCGCTCCTCAGCGTCAGTACCGGCCCAGAGTGCTGCCTTCGCCGTCGGTGTTCCTCCTGATATCTGCGCATTTCACCGCTACACCAGGAATTCCACACTCCCCTACCGGACTCTAGTCACCGCAGTATCGAGTGCTCCACTGGGTTGAGCCCAGATTTTTCACACTCGACTTACGGAACCGCCTACGAGCTCTTTACGCCCAATAAATCCGGACAACGCTTGCTCCCTACGTATTACCGCGGCTGCTGGCACGTAGTTAGCCGGAGCTTCTTCTGCAGGTACCGTCATTTTCGTCCCTGCTGAAAGCGGTTTACAACCCGAAGGCCGTCATCCCGCACGCGGCGTTGCTGCGTCAGGCTTTCGCCCATTGCGCAAGATTCCCCACTGCTGCCTCCCGTAGGAGTCTGGACCGTGTCTCAGTTCCAGTGTGGCTGATCGTTCTCTCAAACCAGCTACCCGTCGTAGCCTTGGTGAGCCGTTACCTCACCAACTAGCTGATAGGCCGCGAGACCCTCCCAGACCGATAAATCTTTCCTCAGTGGCCCATGCGAGCCTTAGAGGGTATCCGGTATTAGCCCAGGTTTCCCTGGGTTATCCCCGAGTCTGGGGCAGGTTTCTCACGTGTTACTCACCCGTTCGCCACTAAGTCGTTCGAGAGCAAGCTCTCTTGGACTCCGTTCGACTTGCATGTGTTAGGCACGCCGCCAGCGTTCGTCCTGAGCCAGGATCAAACTCTCCATCGAGATCACAACATCCCCGGACCAAGGCCCAGGGATGCACGATCAGAAGAGCCGAACCGGTGTGGCTACACCGATCCAACTGGCACAGTCCAAATACATCGCTAACGATGAATCCGAATTTGTGCATTAATAATTGTTCAGGTGCTCGTCGCGGGCCGTCACCAACAGAGTTGGATCAGGAGCCACCGGGACGAGCGCCCGCACTCGCTTCTTTGTGCGTCCTCTCTTCCGTTGTCAAGGAGCGGGCGGGCGTCACGGAGACGACCTCTGCTCGGGAAACGCTGGCCATGTCGGCTGCTCGTTTCCTTTTGCCTCGGCTCCGGAGAGTGAATCTCCGTTGCCCGGAGGCGGATGGAAACGATACAGTGTTTCGTTTCCGGTGTCAACTCGCTCCGGTGACTTTCTCGTGAAGAGATCGTTACGCTCGCTCGCTGACGGGCTGCAAGGTAGCGCAGTTCGCCCCTGCGGCGTCAAATCGAGCGCACAACGTCGTTCGGATGCCGCCGATCCGGAGCTCGGAGGGAACAGAATGATTGCCATGGTCCCCCGACGACACCGCCGCCTCCTCGCCGCCGCGCTGGCGTGCACGCTTGTGCCCGCGTGCGGCATTCGCGGCCGCTCGATCCCCACGATCCTCCCGGTCGTGTCGGGAGCGACCACCAAGATCTACGCGGCGGACGGCACGTTGATCACCGAACTCCAAGGCGACGAGCAACGCGTCTCGATCACACTCGACCAGATCCCGCATGTGCTGCAGAACGCAGTGATCGCCATCGAGGACGAGCGGTTCTGGGAGCACGACGGCGTGGATCCTCGTGGCGTCGTCCGCGCCGCCAAGGAGAACTCCGACGGCGGTTCACAGGGAGGGTCGACCATCACGCAGCAGTACATCAAGAACACGCTGCTCAGCCCCGAGCGCAGCCTGCAGCGCAAGGTGCAGGAGGCGAGCCTCGCCTACCAGCTCGAGCGGCAGTACTCCAAGGCGTTCATCCTGGAGCAGTACCTGAACACGATCTTCTTCGGGAACCGCGCCTACGGGGTACAGCAGGCGTCACTGCGCTACTTCGGTCACCCTGTCGCCGCAATCACCCTGCCGGAGGCCGCACTGCTCGCCGGCCTGGTCCAGTCGCCGACCCGGATGAATCCCTACGTCCACCCCGACGCGGCCCTCAAGCGACGCAACCTCGTTCTCGGCAAGCTCGCCGAGCTCGGCTACATCGGCACCGAGGAGGCCGACGCGGCGAAGCTCACCCCGCTCGCGCTGGCGCCGCTCGCTCCGCCCGCCACGACGCGCTACCCGGCGGCCCACTTCGTGGAGGAGGTGAAGCGCTTCATCCGCACCGACCCGCGCTTCGGCAAGACCGCGGCCGAGCGCGAGAACCTGCTGCTCAACGGGGGTCTGAGTATCTCGACCTCCATCGATCTGAATCTCCAAGCGAAGGCCGAGAAGGCGGCGACCGACGAATATCCGAGCCAACGACGAGCGATCAAGGACCGCCGCAAGGACCCCGACATCGGCCTGGTCGCGATCGATCCGAAGAGCGGCTACGTGCGCGCCATGGTCGGGGGCTACGACTACTTCGACGACGACACGGTCAATCATCCGTACGCGCAGGTCAACCTTGCCGTCGGCGGAGGACGGCAGTCGGGGTCGACGTTCAAGCTCGTCGTGCTCGCAGCGGCGCTCGCCGCCGGAGTCTCACCGACGGCGACATTCCCCGCCCCCGGCTCGACCGTCATCCGGTACCCAGGACAGGCGGCGTGGAAGGTGTCGGGCGAGTCCGGCGGAGCGAAGGCGCCGCTCCTCGAATGCGTCGTGCACTCGTTGAACACGTGCTTCGGCAACCTCATCGCCGACAAGCGGGTCGGACCCGACGGCGCCACCGCGTTCGCCGCGAAGATGGGCATCGACACGAGCTACAACCCCACGACCGACGTCGGATTCAAGCCGTACCTGTCACTCGTGCTGGGAACGAACAACTCGACCGTGCTCGACATGACCGAGGCCTACACCGTTTTCGCCAACCGCGGTATCCACGTCGACCCGGTGCTCGTGACCAAGGTCGTCGACGCGACCGGCACGGTGCGCTATCAGAGCCAGCGCAGCCAGCAGAAGCTGCTGGAGCCGGAGGACGCCGACGCAGCGACGCAGATGATGGAACAGGTGCTGGTTCGCGGAACGGCCGCCGGGCGCGGCATCGACCGTCCCGCAGCGGGCAAGACCGGCACGACCCAAGACGAGACCGACGCGTGGTTCGTGGGATTCACCCCCGACCTCGTGACCGGCGTCTGGGCCGGGTACGCACAGACGACCAAGCGCAAAGTCGGCAGCACGGGGGCGACCGCTGCGGCGCCTGTGTGGCAGCGGTTCATGAAGGCCGCGCTCGCCGATGTCCCGCCGACGCCGTTCGACTACTCGACCAAGCCGATCACCCCCACCACGACCGTTCCGAAGTCGAACACCGCGATCTTCGAGCCGCTCGCCGCGTCCGCGCCCAAGACGGTCACGATGCCGGCGGTCGCCGGCCTGTCGGTGCCGGAAGCCAACAGTCGCGCTCAGAGCGCCGGGCTCAAGCTCCGCCGGGTCGATCTCGCGATGCCGGGGGTAGCGCCGGGCCAGGTGCTCTCGCAATCCCCCGCACCGGGCACCGCAGTGCCGCGGGGCGCGACCGTGACCGTCGAGGCAACCCCGGGCACGCCGGTGCCGACCGGCCCGATCCCCGACATGGTGGGCCAGGTGGCGCGAGACGCGCTCCCGAAAGTGGCCAACGCCGGCTACGAGATCGCCCAGGTGATCGAGGCCGCGCCGGACGGTTTCGTGCTGCCCCTCGGCGCCGCTCCGGCGTCGGGCGTGATCTGGGCGACGAGCCCGGCTGCGGGTGGCGGCACTCCCGATGGCAAGATCACGGTTCGCATCCAGCCGTGATCGGAGCCACATGCCAGACGGGAAGCGCCGCAACATCGGCCTGAAGATCGCCGCCGCCGTCGGCGTCGCATCGGGGCTGCTCTGGCTCGGAGCCATCATCGCCGGGCTCGCCGGCTACGAATCCAAGGCCTCGGACTACCTGACGGACCGCACGTTCCCCAACGCGGCGGAACCGATCTGCGCCGCGACGATGAAGCGAGTCGAGGCCTTCCCCGACGCCCATCTGTCGCCGACGCCTGCGGCCCGGGCGAAGGTCATCAACGAGACGACCGGCCTGTTATCGGACATGTTGGTCGAGCTGCGCAAGGTCGTTCCCGCCACAGCCGACGCCAAGTGGATCCGATTGTGGATCTCCGACTGGGAAGTGCACCTCGACGACCGCCGCGACTTCGCCAAGCGCCTCACCGAGCCCGAGCCCGAGAAGGCGGAGTTCTTCGAGTCTCCGAAGGGGGGCGGCCAGGTCAGCAAGTCGGTCAGCCAGTTCGCGGAGCTCAACGAGATGCCGTCGTGCGCGACGCCGGGCGACGTGTGAGCGAACCCCGCTGAGCGCGCAGCGTCGGGCCGAGCCGGCGCAACGCCCGCGGCCGAATCCTCAGGTGTGCGCCCGGACGGCACCAAACGCGCGCACGAGCGCCGAGATGGCCGACCGTTCGTAGGCAGCCGACGACGGCAGCAGCCTCGTGAAGGCGAAGCTGGCATGCACGTGTCCGCGCAGCCGCGTGTGTTGCGTCGCAACACCGGCGCGTTCGAGCGCCGCCGCGTACGCGGCGCCGTCGCCGCGGAGCCGGTCGAATTCGGCCGTCATGATCCACGCCGGGGCCAACCCGGCGTGCGACGGAGCGAGCAGCGGAGACGCCAGCGGATCGGTCGGATCGGCGTCGCCCAGGTACGTCTCGGTGTACTCATGCAGGATCGCTTCGTCGAGCAGGTAGCCGTCGGGCACGTTCGCGTGCCCCTCTTGACCGAACGTCATGTCGGTCGCCGGCACATCGAGCCATTGGTGACACAGCCTCGGCCCGTGCCGATCGCGGGCGATCAGTGCACAGACCGCGGCGAGGTTCGCACCGGCCGATTCGCCGCCGATCGCCACCCGGTCGGGATCGACACCCAACGCCGCCGCGTGCTCAATCGCCCAGCACAATGCCGAATAGCAATCCTCTACCGCGGTCGGGAAACGGTTCTCCGGCGCCATGCGATAGTCGACGGACACGACGACGCACGACGCGCCGGCCGACACTGCGGTGCAGCGCGGGTCCCGCTCGTCGATCGTTCCGACGCACCAGCCGCCCCCGTGGAGAAACACGTACAACGGGAACGGCCCGGTCCCGACGGGCCGGTACACCCGAACCCGGATCGATCCGCCGTCGACGGGCACCTGGTGATGCTCGATCGCTGCGGGCCGCGGACCGGACCGCATCACAAGCCAGCCCAGCATGCGGGACTGCGCGGCCGAGCGCGCACGCCGAACGACGACCGGAACCGACGGGTCGTGTCGCTCGGCGCGGCGGCCGAGCGCGACGACGGGCCGCAGCCGCGGCTCGAGGCTCACGATGCCGACCGCTGCGGTTCGACGATGTTGAAATCGAAGGCGAACGTGTCGATATGGCCGAAGATGTGGCCGAGCGCCGCGAGGTCGCCCTCCACGGCCAGACGGCCGTCGGCCATGGCATCGAGCGCGTTCAGTTCGCCCATCAACATCTTCAGGAACGTCGCACGCGTCGTCGTGATGGTCGCGTCGGCGGCGGGGTCGTGTCGGCCCGGCGACGCGTGGATCGCCTGGTGGTCGAGGCCGAGCACCCAGCGTTCGTCGAGGTCGGTGAACTCCCAGTTGACCGTCGCCGAGAGCCCCACCACCTCCTCGGCGCGCAATCGGACGCCGATGGCGTCGAAGGCCAGCTCGATGGTGAGCGCCGCACCGATCGCCGTGCGGGCGCCCAGCGGTGTGCGCGGCTCGCGCAGCTCACGCGCCCCGGTGAGGTAGGCGTTGCGGAACGTTGCGGACTCGGACTGGTATCCGAGCTGCTCGAGCGCATCGGCCTGCAGCGATCGGGCTCCTGCGTGATCGGGCTCGGCGAATACCGCGTGGTTCACGACCTCGACCACCCAGCGGTAGTCGCCCTCGTCGAAGGCGATCTGCGCCTTGCGCACCACCTCGTCGACACCGCCCATGAACTCCACGTAGCGACGGCCCGCCTCCTGCGGCGGATGCGGGTTGAGGTGCGCAGGGTTCCCGTCGTACCAGCTGAGATAGCGCTGGTACACGGCAGCGATGTTGTGACGCAGGTGGCCGTAGTACCCGCGGGTGTGCCCCTGATCGAGGAAGGTCTGGGGCAGATCGAGCCGAGCGGCGATCTCGGACGGCGTCTGGCCGTGCGACGCGAAGCGCATGGTCTGATCGTGGATCCAGCGGTACAGGTCGCGCTGCAGCCGGAGGAACGACCGCACGTCGTCGGCACCGAAGCGAGGCCAGTGATGCGACGCGAACGCCACGTCGGTTCGGTCGCCGAACAGGTCGAGCGCCTCGTTGATGTACTTCGACCAGGCGAGCGTGTCGCGAGCCTGAGCGCCCCTGATGGGGATCAGATTGTGCATCGTGTGCGTGCAGTTCTCCGCCAGGCACAGCCAGCGCCGGTCCGGGAAGTAGAAGTGCATCTCCGCCGGCGCCTCGGAATGCGGCGTGTTCTGGAACACGATGCGCACACCGTCGACCGTGCGCTCCTCACCGGTCTCCCGCACGGTGTATGTCGGGGCGATCAGGCCGGTCGGGCCCAGCGCGATCGCCTTGCCGAGCCCGCAGTCCACGTGCGAGCGCGGTCCCGGGGGAAGCGCCGTGCCGAACTGATAGGTCGCTCGCCGCGCCATCGCTGGGCCGGCGATCACGTTCTCGGCCACGACCTCGCGCATGAACCCGTCAGGTGCGATGACCTCGCAGTCGCCCGCGTCGACCGTCTGCTGGTCGACGACGCCCAACACGCCGCCGTAGTGGTCGAGATGGGAGTGGGTGTAGATCACAGCGGTCACCGGGCGCGAACCCAGCGTGTCGTTGGCGAGCCGGAGACACGCCGCCGCAGTGGTCGAGGTCGTGAGCGGGTCGACGATCACCCAGCCGGTGTGGCCCTCGATGAACGTGATGTTCGAGATGTCGTACCCGCGTGCCTGCCAGCAGCCCGGCGCGACCTCGAACAGGCCATGGACCGCGTTGAGCCGCGACTGCCGCCACAGCGACGGGTGGACCGCCGGGTCGGGCTCGTCGGAGTCGAGAAACGCGTAGCGGCTCAGGTCCCAGGTACCGTCGATCTTCCCGTCGGGGATCTGTGCCAGGAGTCCGCGGCGCGCTCGCTCGAAGTCGTCCGGGTCGAGGCGGTCGAGGCCGACGGATGCGGCCGCGTTGTGCAGCGCGGTGTGCGAGGTCGGCGGCCTCATCGCCCCACCACCTGCGACACGTCACGGACAGCCCCTCGGGCCGCCGATGTCGTCATCGCCGCATAGGCCTGGAGGGCCGGCGAGATCGGCCGGTCACGGCCGGCCGGCCGATAGGCGTCGGCGCCGCGTGCCGACTCCGCCGACCGTCGCGACGCCAGTTCGTCGCCGTCGACGGCGAGGCGAATGGTGCGCGCCGGGATATCGATCTCGATCAGGTCGCCGTCGCGGACCAGCGCGATCAGGCCGCCCTCGGCCGCCTCGGGCGAGACGTGACCGATCGACAGCCCGGAGGTGCCCCCGGAGAAGCGCCCGTCGGTCAACAACGCGCATGCCCGGCCGAGCCCGCGGCTCTTGATGTACGAGGTCGGGTACAGCATCTCCTGCATGCCGGGTCCGCCGCGGGGGCCTTCGTAGCGGAGGACCACGACGTCGCCCGCCTGCACCTCGTCACCGAGGATGCCCTCGACGGCCGCGTCCTGGCTCTCGTACACCCGCGCTGGTCCGCTGAAGCGGAAGATCTCCTCGTCGACACCGGCCGTCTTGACGATGCAGCCGTCCTCGGCGAGGTTGCCGAAGAGCACGGCCAGCCCGCCCTCGGTCGTGTACGCGTGGTCGACCGAGCGAATGCAACCGGACTCGCGGTCGGTGTCGAGACTCGGCCATCGGGTGTCCTGGCTGAACGCCACCTGGGTCGGGCGTCCCGCTGGGCCGGCGGACCAGAGGCGGCGAGCGGCGTCGGTGCACTCGGGGCTCGCCACGTCCCAAGCGGCCAGCGCGTCGGCCAACGTGGCGCTGTGCACGGTCGGTGCCGATGCGTCGATCAGCCCGGCGCGGGCGAGTTCGCCGAGGATCGCCGGAATCCCGCCGGCCCGGTGGACGTCCTCGATGTGATAGCGGTCGGTCGCCGGCGCCACCTTGCAGATGTTCGGCACCTTCCGGCTCAAGGCGTCGATGTCGGCCATCGAGAAGTCGACACCGCCCTCCTGCGCCGCGGCCAGGATGTGCAGCACCGTGTTGGTGCTCCCACCCATCGCGATGTCGAGCGCCATCGCGTTCTCGAAGGCGCGACGATCGGCGATCGAGCGAGGCAGCACCGATGCGTCGTCCTCGTCGTAGAATCGGCGAGCCAGATCGACGATCGTCCGACCGGCGCGCAGGAACAGTTCGCGGCGATCGGCGTGGGTGGCGAGCACGGTCCCGTTCCCCGGCAGCGACAGGCCGAGCGCCTCGGTGAGGCAGTTCATCGAGTTGGCGGTGAACATGCCCGAACACGAGCCGCAGGTCGGGCAGGCCGAGCGCTCGATCGACTCAACATCTTCGTCGGAGACCGAACGGTCGCCCGCCTTGACCATCGCCGAGATCAGGTCGATCTTGACCGACTCGCCCCCGAGCCGGGTCTTGCCGGCCTCCATGGGCCCTCCCGACACGAACACCGCGGGGATGTTCAGCCGCATCGCCGCCATGAGCATTCCCGGCGTGATCTTGTCGCAGTTCGAGATGCACACCAGCGCATCCGCGCAATGCGCCTGCACCATGTACTCGACCGAGTCCGCGATCAGGTCGCGGCTCGGCAGCGAATACAACATGCCGCCGTGGCCCATCGCGATGCCGTCGTCGACCGCGATGGTGTTGAACTCCTTGGCGACGCCACCGGCGGCGACGATCTCGTCGGCCACCAGTTGGCCGAGATCCTTCAAATGAACGTGACCGGGAACGAACTGGGTGAACGAGTTCGCGACGGCGACGATCGGCTTGTCGAAGTCGGCCTCCGTCATCCCCGTCGCGCGCCAGAGCGCTCGTGCTCCCGCCATGTTTCGCCCGGCGGTGGTCGTTTTCGATCGATACTGCGGCATGCCCGCCAAACTACCGGCGGCACGCCCAGGACTCGGCTCCGATTGCTGCACATCGAGCGGGCGGCGAACCGGCACCCGCTCGCGAACCTCTGCAATGATGACCGTCGGCCGCGGCCGATCGACCATCACCCACCTGCAAGGCGGATTCCATGGCAGTACGTCAGGCTCGAATCGTCATGCTGGCGGCAGCCTCGCTCCTTGCGGCGAGCTGCAGCGGCAATGACACACAACAGACCGTCGAGGCTTCCACGACGACCGTGAAGGCCGCCTCGACCTCCGGTGGCGACCCGGCAGCGAAGCCCGGCGGCGACCTGGTGGTCGGCGTGGAGGCATCGCCGGAGAACATCGACCCGCTCGCCGGAACCGGCGGGTCATCGGTGTCCGCCGCGGCGCTGGCCATGACCGCCCTGTACAACAGCATCGGCACCCGGGACGGCGACGGCAAACTCGTCCCCGAACTCGCCGAGTCGTGGACGAGTAGCGCCGACTTCGCCACATGGACCGTCATGCTTCGCCCCGAGGCCACGTTCAGCGACGGCACACCCGTCGACGCCGCGGCCATCGTCGCGAACTACACCGTCCGAGCGGACGAATCGATGTGCCAGTGCGCTCCGGTGTTTGCTGGGATCCACGCCGCAGCAACCGACGACGCGACCGTCACATTCACGCTCGACACACCGAACGCCCGGTTCCCCGACCAGCGCTTCTTCGACGCGATCATGGCGCCGTCAACCCTGACCGCTGGCACCGACCGCGAGCGAGCCCCCGTGGGTTCGGGGCCGTTCCTGCTCACCGATCGCGACCGGCTCGAGTTCACCAAGAACGCTTCGTACTGGAAGAAGGACTCGGAGGGCCGCCAACTCCCCTACCTCGACTCGTTCCGGGTCTCGCCTATTCAGGATCCCAAAGTGCGTCTGACCGCACTCCAAAAGGGCGAGCTCGACGTGATGGAGTCCTTCGACGGCCCCACGCTCAACGAGGCCAAGGGCGACAAGAAGCTCAACGTCCAGGTCTCGGCTGGCGACACCATCGTCATCATCGGGAACCAGAGTCGCCCCGCAATCTCGGATCCCGACGTGCGCGAGGCCCTCGCCCTCGCCGTCGACCGCGACGCGCTCGCGGCGAGCTACCTACCCGACGCCTTCGCCCCCACCTACTCGTTCGTCGCCGCCGACAGCCCCTTCAAGATCGAGACCGAGTTTCCCCGGTACGACGCCGCAGCGGCCAAGAAGCTGGTCGAGAAGGTCAAAGCGAGGGGCGACGACGAGCACCTGAAGGTCCGTATCGTGTGCGCCAAGCTGCCCGAAGCGGAGGCGCTGCTCGCCGTGGCGGTGAACCAGCTGAAGGACGTCGGCATCCAGGCGGAACTCTCGATGCTCGACGTCGGTGAGTACGCAGCGCAGGTGCTGGCCGGGGGCGGCGAGTGGGACCTCGCCTGCACCCGTCTCGCTGCCATCCGCAGCGACCCTGCCGGGCTCGGCGAGTTCCTCATCGGCGGACGGCCGGGCAACGTGGCGAAGTACGCGAGCCCGGAGGTCGACCGGCTCTTCGCCGAGGACCAGACCGAATCCGATCAGACGAAGCGGGAGGACACATTCGAGAAGATCGTCGCCGCCCTCGTGAAGGACCTCCCATACGTGCCGCTGCTCACCGCGAACAACGGCCTCATCAACGGGCCCAAGGCGCACAATGTCATCGGCATCGACCTCGGGTGGCCGACCAAGCCGGCCATCGAGGTGATGTGGGCCAGTGGCGACTGATCACCGATCCCGAAGGGCGGCCGTCGCCGCGGCGAAGGCCGAGCGGGGCGAGCGTCACAGCGACGGCGACACCCGCATGCCGATCGCCGCAGCGCGTCGCGTTGTCCTGGTGTGCGCCGCCCTGGTCGGCATCATGGCGTTCGTGTCGGCCGCGACGTTCTTCCTGCTCCGCACCACGCGCGACCCGGTACCGATCGTCGCGGCGCAGCGGCAACTCGACCCGAGCGACCCGGCAGTGCGAGCGAAGCTCGAAGCCGAACTGGGAACCGACCGGCCGCTCGTCGTGCAGTACGGCGATTGGCTCGGCCACGCCGTTCGCGGCGACCTCGGCACGTCGTACCTGAACGAGGATCGAACGGTTGCCGACACCATCGGCCGGGCGCTTCCGATCAACCTCGAGCTGGTCGTGCTCGCCCAACTCATCGCACTCGCCGTCGGCGTCCCCCTCGGACTCGCCGCCGGCGCACGATCGGGCAGCCTGCTCGACCGCACGATCTCGAGTACCTCGGCGGTGCTGCTGTCGGCGCCCGGATTCGTGGTCGCGCTGGTCCTCATCACGATCTTCGCCGTCGGGCTCGACTGGTTTCCGGTGAGCGCGTCCGGGTACGTCGGGCTGTTCGAGTCGCCCGGCGAGAACCTCCGTCAGATGGCGTTGCCAGCGATCTCGCTCGCGATCCCGATGATCGGCGTGTACGCGCGGATCCTTCGATCCGACATGGAATCGACCATGCAACAGGACTTCATCCTCGTCGCCCGGGCCAAGGGGCTCCGCCCGGTGCGGGTGCTCGTTCGCCATGCGTTCCGCCCGTCGTCGCTGTCGCTGATCCCGGTCGTCGCGCTGCAGTTCGGCGGCCTGCTCGGCGGATCGATCTTCGTGGAGCGCCTGTTCGCGTTTCCCGCCGGGCTCGGCACCAGCCTCGCAATCGCCGCGATCGTGCCCGACATCCCCATGCTGCTCGGCATCACCGTCGTCGTTGCGCTGACCTTCGCGATCGTCACGATTCTCGCCGACCTCCTCGCCAAGTTCGCCGACCCCCGGATCGGCTCGGGGTCCACATGAGCTCCGCCACCGAAAGGCGCACTCGTCTCGGCGTGGGCGGCATCATCGCGCTCACATGGGTGTCGCTCGTGCTCCTCCTCGCCGTCGCCGGGCCCCTGCTGCCGTTGCCGGATCCGTCGCGTCAGGCGCCGTGCGCCACCAAGCAGCCCAAGCCCGAAACCGGGCCGGACGGCCGCCCGGTCGAAGTGGACGGGCGCGTGCGAATGGTGCCGCAACCCGGTTGTTCGTTCCAGCAGGCCGCCGATGATCGTCCTGGCGCCCAGCCCAGCCCAGCCCACGCCTTCGGCACCGACCAGATCGGGCGCGACCTGCTGTCGCGCGTCGTCGCCGGGAGCCGCAACGTCGCGATCATCGCGTTCGGGTCGGTGATGACCGCCATCGTGATCGGCGGCTCGATCGGCATGGCCTCGGCGTTCGTCGGCGGTCGGGTCGACCAGGTGGTCGCCGGCCTGAGCGCCGCGACGCTTGCCATTCCCGGCATCGTGCTCGCTATCGCCCTCGTCGGCGCCTTCGGCAAGACGCTCTTTTCGGTGTGGCTTGCCATCACGATCGGGGCGATCCCCATCCTGGTGCTGGTCACGCGCACGCAGGCCGCGTCGCTGATCACCCGCGAGTTCGTGGAGGCGTCGCGAATGTTGGGAGCGAAGCCGTCGCGGGTGCTCGTGCGCGAGGTCATGCCCAATGTCGCCCCGTTCGCTCTGGTGTTCCTCGGCCTCGGCGTCGCGCTGGCGATCGGCGCCGAAAGCGGGCTCGCGATCCTTGGCCTCGCTCCCGATGGCAGCCACACGTGGGGAGCCATCATCGCGTCGGGTACGTCGCGCATCTCCGACGCGTCCCACATCGCGCTCATCCCGGCTGCGGTGATGACGACGACCATCTGGGCGGTCAACCGGCTCGCCGATCACGTCAGCGCCCGACTGGGCATTCGGGGGTCCTTGCTGTGAAGCCCCTCACGAACGACGATCTCGCCGAAGCGACCGCGACGGTCCGACGATTCATGTCGCCGACCCCCGCCTACCCGTGGCCGCTGCTCGCGCAGGCGATCGGCACCGAGGTGTGGGTCAAGCACGAGGACGCCACCCCCACGGGCGCGTTCAAGGTGCGCGGCGGCCTGGTGTTCGCGGATCGTCTGCTGCGAGGACCCGCCGCGATCGACGGATTGGTGTCGGCAACGACCGGCAACCACGGTCAATCACTCGCGTTCGCCGGCCGTGCCATGGGGCTGGCGGTCACGATCGTGGTTCCGCACGGCAACAGCCCGGAGAAGAACGCTGCGATGCGTGCGTTCGGCGCGACCGTCGTCGAACACGGACACGACTTCCAAGCTGCTCGTGACCACAGCGTCGAACTGGCTGAGGAGCGATCCCTGATGCCGGTACCGCCCTTCCACCGAGACCTCGTCGCCGGCGTCGCGACCGCGACGGCCGAGCTGTTCGCCACCGCCGGCGAACTCGACGCCATCTTCGTGCCCGTCGGGATGGGTTCGGGCATCAACGCCGCTATGGCGGTGCGGGACCTGCTCGGCGCCCCGACCGAGGTGATCGGGGTGACCGCCGCCGGAGCGCCGGCCATGGCGCGCTCGTTCGCCGCAAGCGCAGCGGTGTCGACCGAGTCCGTCGCCACCTTCGCCGACGGCGTGGCGACCCGGTCCCCGGACCCTGAGGCGCTCGCGGGTGTCCTCGCCGGCGCAGCGGACATCGTCTCGGTCACCGACGACGAGATGGCCGAGGCGATCCGCCTCCTCTTCCGCTCCACGCACCATCTCGCGTGCGGAGCCGGCGCCGCGGCGCTGGCGGCCCTCGTCGCCCAACGCGACCGCTGGCACGGCCGGAGAGTCGCCGCGATCCACACGAGCTCGAACATCGACACCCCGCTCGCGGCCACCGTTCTCGCCGGCCACACTCCGCCGTCCGGCGGGCGGTGACGAACGGACGCACGCAACGTGGCTCCCGACGACACACGTCACCGGATCATCCGCGCCGCCGCCGAGGTTTTCGGCCGATTCGGTTTCGACCGCGTGTCGCTCGACGAGGTGTCGAGCACCGCCGGGGTGCACCGCACGACCCTGCACCGGACCTTCCCCGGCGGGCGCGACGAACTGGTCGCGGCGGTCCTCGAACACGAGGTCGAGGTGTTGGCAACGGGGGCCCTGGCGCTCATCGACGCGGCACCGACACAGACCGAGGCGTTCCTCGACGCGATCACCCACGCAGTCGAGATCGGCCGCAGAAGCCAGGTGGTGGGCGCCGTGCTCGCCGATCCGGGGTTCCGGCCCACCGCGCTCGCCGTGGCGGCCGATCGCCTTCGCTCAGCGAGCGAGGCGCTCTGGCAGGCGATCCTCGCGCGGCCGGCGAACGGCGCCCGGCAACGGTCGCTTGCGCCCGAGCGCGTCGCCGATCACGTGCTGCGAGTCGTGCTCAGCCTGGTCGAGAACCAGCGGGGTGTCGGCGACGCCGAGGCGATCCGCACGTACGTGGCCGACTTCGTGGCGCCGGCGGTGCTGGTGCCCGCCCCGCGAGCCTGAGCCGCGTGAAGCGACCGAATCGGGCTCAGCTTCCGATGCGCTCAGCGCGGTCCTGCCGCTCGCTGACCCCCAGCAGCCGCTGAATCCGGCCCGACAGGCCAGGGGCCACCGACCCGAACTTGGCGATCACCCGCATTTCGGGCGGCGCGGCGAACACCTCGGGCGGGGCCACGGTCAGGGCCTTCACGATCGCAGCTGCGACATCCTCGGGCGATTTGGTTCGGACGCCGGCCGGAAGCTCGACACCCCCATCGTGGAACATCCCGGTGTCGCGGATGAACCCCGGGGCGACCAGCGAGCAGCTCACCGACGTGCCGTGCAGCTCCTCGGCGAAGCTGAGCGCGAACCCGCGAATGCCGAACTTGGTGGCGTTGTAGAGCCGGCTCGACGGCGACGCGACGATCCCGGCGACCGAGCCGACGATCGCGATCGCTCCTTGATGCCCGGCATCGATGCGATGGCGGGCGTAGTCGGCCGCGATCACCATCGGAGCCCGAAGGTTGATGTCGATGACCTGGTCGATCTCGACCTCACCCAGGTCGTCGAGTCGCGGATCGCCGCCGACCCCCGCGTTCAGCACCACACCGTCGCAGCTTCGAGCACGCTCGGCGACAGCCCGAACCCCGGAGCGGTCCGCCATGTCGGCCACGAGCACCTCGGCATCGAGCTCCTCGGCGAGGGACCGCAATGCCGACTCGCCCCGGGCCGAAACCACGAGCGACGCGCCGCGGCGATGCAGCTCACGGGCCGCGACTGCGCCGAGCCCGCGACTCGCACCGGTGATCAGGATCGTGCTGCCTCGAAGCTCCATGGAGGCTCCCTGTGGTGATGGCGACGCCGCGCACGACGGTCGGCGGGCGGATCAGGCGACTGTAGGACGCGTGCCGACGCGGCGACGCCGGGCGCAGAAGCGCAGGTACCATCGCCTCCATGCCCGACGAACGCCGCGCCGACGCCGATCCCGCAGCCGCCGACCTGGTCGGCCGGTTCTGGGACACGCTCTACCGACGCGATTGGGACGCCCTGGGCGGGTTCTTCGGGGCCACCAGCACCTACACCGACATGTGCACGCCGACAGACGACGTTGCCGTGGGCGCTTCCCAGATCGTCCGACGACTTCGCCTCGGACTCGAGCCGATCTCGGGCTACGAGCACCGGCTCATCGGCGTGACGGCGTCGGGCGGCACGGTCGTGACCGAGCACACCGAGACGTGGCGGTGGCGCGACGGCGAGCAGGTCGAGCTTCCCTTCGTCAGCGTGCAGGAAACGGATGGGCACGTCATCACGCGCTGGTCCGACTACTGGGACCTCCAGACACTGCTCGGCGCCGCGCCGGCCTGGTGGATCGAACACATCATGGGCGGCTGGCAGTAGCGTCGAGCCACCCGGCGCTCGCAGGTCGAGCCGCCGATGGCCTATGCCACGTGTCACGCCCCGGTTCAGGACGTTCGTCCCGTGTCGGAGTTCGACGGTGAGCAGTATTTTGCGGCCACCAACATGGAAGGAGCCCACCCATGCGCGTCAGCCGATCTCTCGCTGCGCTTGCCCTGCCGATTGCTCTCATTGCCGGAGGCTGCAGCAGCAACGACGACAACTCGGACACCGCGAAGTCCGGCGACTCGAGCGCCGAAACCACCACGACGGCGGCGGCCGCGACGGGATCCACGGGATCGACCGGCGCGGACGCAAACCCGGCCGACACGGCGACCGAGTCGATCGTGCAGATCGCGCTCGGGAACAGCAACTTCAGCACGCTGGTCAGCCTGGTGAAAGCGGCCGGCCTGGTGGAGCCGCTGTCGGGCGACGGGCCGTTCACCGTGTTCGCTCCGACCGACGCCGCCTTCGGGGCCGTCGACCCGGCCACCCTTTCGTCGCTCGCGGCTGATCCCACCGGCAAGCTGGCCGACGTGCTCAAGCTGCACGTGGTCGCCGGTCAAATTCGCACCGAGGACATTCCGCCCGGCGGCATGACGGTCGACACGCTCAACGGCGGCAAGCTCCGTATCGAGGTCGTCGGCGAGAAGCAGTGGAAGGTCGGTGGCGTCAACGTCATCGTCCCGAACGTGCAGGCGACCAACGGCGTCATCCACGCGGTCGACGGCGTGATCACCGCGCCCAACGGCTGACCGAAGCCCATCCGCGGGTTCGTAGACGACCTCGGTCGTGCGACCCACTCGCTGCATCCCCTGTCGCCGAGGCGGGCCGATCCCGAGATGGACCGGCCCGCCTCGACGCGTCCTGGCTCGGACGCGGGAGGATTCCCGGATTCGTTGTCAACCGATGCGGCCGGTCGTGCGAGTAACGAACGATGCACACCCCAACCCGCCCTCCGAGAGCGACGGTGCCGATGAGCAGTCCTCCGAGCGACCCGACCGGGCCCGTTCTCGTAGCCGTCGAAGACGCGCCCGAGCCGTTCGAGGAGTTCTTCGCACGTGAGATCCGCTCGGTGACCGGGCTCGCCTACTCGCTCACCGGCTCGATGTCCGATGCCGAGGAGCTCGCGCAGGTTGCCTTCACCGATGCCTTTCGCGACTGGGATCGGATCGGCCGACTCGAACGGCCCGGCGCCTGGGTCCGTCGAGCCGTGGCCAATCGTGCGGTCAGCCGGCGGCGGCGACTCGGGACCGAGGCGCGGGCGGTGGTGCGATTGGCCGCACGGCCGAAGGGATCCTCCGGCGATCAGCCCGAGATCACGTCTGCGAGCAACCAGCTCTTCGCGCTGATCCGGAACCTACCGGCCCGGCAGGCGCAGGTCGTGGCCCTGCACTACTGGGAGCAGTGCAGCGTGGCCGAGATCGCGGAGATCCTTGGGATCAGCGCCGGAACAGTCAAGACCTGTCTGCACCGTGGCCGGGCAACGCTTGCCGAGCGACTGCGCGCCGACACCGAACCACACCACACCAGCGCGAGCGGAGCACAGCCATGAGCGATCACGACACCGCCGAGCCCTCGTTCGCCGACCTCGACGACCTCGCCGCCGCTGCGTTCGGCGAGCTCCGCTCCGAGATGTACCGCCGACGGATCCCCCCGTTCGTCGTGCATGCGGATCGCGACCGCTCGAGCCGACGCCGTGCCGCCTGGATCCTCGCGCCCGTCGCCGTGGCCGCCAGTGCGCTCGGTGCGATCGAGGTGCTACGCGACCCGCGACCCGACCGGGTCAGCGTGCCCGGCGGCCAGACCGAGACGCACCCCCGCTTCGCCTGTGACCCCGACATCGTGTGGCCCGACGGGTTCCATCCGACCGACCAGCGGTCGTCGACGACCACAGCGACCGGCTCCGACGACGCAGCACGACTCGTGACGTCGAGCAACGGCACCGCGGCGATGCTCGTGGCGACAAGCGTGCACGAGCGTCAGCTCCTCGGCCTGCCCGCGAGCGAGACGAGCGAGCGGGTCAAGCGAGGCGATCTCGACGTTCGCTTCGTCGGGCCGCGAACGAACTCGGAGCGATCGTGGCTGCTGGTCGCGCGGTCACCGATCGACACTCAGCTCGCCGATGCCGTCTTCACCGCCGATGACGACATCCCCGTCCCGCCCACCGGATGGACACGTGCAGGAACCCTTCCCCGTTCGGCGGCCCTCGCGCTCCTCGGCCTGCCGTCAGATCGGGAGATGTGCCGTGTCAACGGCGCCGGACCCGGCGCCGAGGTCGAGGTGCTCACCTACGAGACCTCCGGCCCCGTCGTGCCCGTGCTGGCGGAGATCTTCGCCTCCGAGCTCCTTCGGCCGACGACGAAGGACCCGCACGACGAGAAGGAGCCGGAACTCTTCGCCCGGGACTACGACTGGTACCACAGCATCATGCTGTCGCCCGGCGATGCCCCGGTTCAGGGCGAGGGTCGGCCGGGCTTGACGGTGGCGATACAACCCGAGCCCACCGTGCTGGCGTTGGTTCGGAGCGGCGCTGCGACGACGATGGAGGCTCCGGTCAACATGCTCACGGTGAGCACGGCGCTCGCACGCTCGATCCGTCTGCCCACGACCGATCCGCTCGCCATGATGCGTCGACAGCGGCTACTCGCGGCGCAGACCGTCAAGCTGCAGGACCGCACCGTCACGCTGCAGTTCATCGAGGACACCGAGATCTCCGGCGACGCGCGGCTGCTGGTGCGACGAGCCGGAGCAGCGTTCACCGCCACCAGCCCCCTCGATCCGGCCGAGGCGGTCACCGGCACCGTCGACCACACCGCGGGCTCGAAAACGCCGTTCTACCTTGCGCTTCGGGCGACCGACGATGCGGCCGCGGCCTCGGCAACGGGCCGGCTCGGAGGCACCCGTCGTGCGACCGGGACCTTCGACTGGGGCGGTCGATCGCTGACATGGGAGGCCGGAACGCTCGCCGACCAGCCGGCCGCCGCTGCGGTCTCGTCAGCCGAGGCACTTCCGCTCCCGTAGCACGAGCCGAACCAGCGGACCCCGAAACCTGCTCGATGTCCGCCACGATTCCTCACACTCCGTGGACGAGGACGAGCTGCTGACGACTGGCGAAGCCGCGAAAGTGCTCAACACGTCGCCCAACGCAATCTCGCCAAGATGCCGTAAACCGCTCGCGGTGAGGCCTTGCTCTGGCTCGACGAGTGGGCGCGCTTGCTCGTCCGCGACAGGACGCGACGTAGAGCCCAATTTGGGCGCGTGGACGAAGCCACAGAAAAGTGCAGAAACCCCCGGCTCCCTTGACGGGCGTGCTCGGGGGTTTCGGTGTGCTCCGGGGGTGAGGCTCGAACTCACGACCCACTGATTAACAGTCAGTTGCTCTGCCAGCTGAGCTACCCCGGACTGGCTGCGTGCCGTCACCCTGGTGCCGACAGCGGGGTGGACTCTAGCAGCGATCCGGGCGCCTTCGGCCAACCGGTTCGCTCGCGAGCCGGGCATCCGCGACACGGCATCGGAGCACCCGCAGTTCTGGCCGGTCGACCCGGCTACTCGGTGTCGAGGTAGTCGCGCAGCTTCTGGCTGCGATGCGGGTGGCGCAGCTTCGCGAGGGTCTTGGATTCGATCTGACGAATCCGCTCACGGGTCACGCCGAACTCCCGGCCGACCTCCTCCAGCGTGTGCGCCTGGCCGTCTTCCAGGCCGAACCGCAGACGAACCACCTGCCGCTCGCGTTCGTTCAACTCGTCGAGCGCCTCCATCAGCGCCTGGCCGAGCATGCGTTGCGCCGCCGCGTCGGCGGGTGCGATGGCCTGGGCATCCTCGATGAAATCGGCGAGGAAACTGTCGTCCTCTTCGCCCACCGGCGAATCGAGCGACAGCGGGTCCTGGCTGATGAGAAGGATGTCGCGCACGCGATTCGCGGGCATGCCGACCTTCGCTGCGAGCTCGTCGATGGTGGGTTCGCGCTCGAGCTCCTGCATCAACTGCCGTTGCTGGCGGTGCACCTTGTTCATCGATTCGACCATGTGCACCGGAATCCGGATGGTGCGGGCCTGGTCGGCGATCGCGCGTGTGACCGCCTGGCGGATCCACCACGTGGCGTAGGTCGAGAACTTGAAACCCTTGGTGTAGTCGAACTTCTCGACCGCCCGCATGAGGCCGAGGTTGCCCTCTTGGATCAGATCGAGAATGGCGAGACCGCGCCCGAGGTACCGCTTGGCGATCGACACGACCAGCCGCAGGTTGGCCTGCGTGAGCTCCTGCTTTGCCTGCTCGCCGTCACGCGCCAGGCGGTGCAGCCGACGCCGTTCCGTCGCATCCAAGGCCTCGCCCGCGGCCGCTGCTTCGGCCACCACAGCCTCGGCCATGGTCCCCGCCTCGATGCGCTTCGCCAGCGCCACTTCCTCGGGGCCGGTCAGCAGTGGCACCTGACCGATTTCGCGAAGGTACATGCGCACCGGATCGGACGACCCGCTACCAGCGAGCGCGGGGATCGTGATCGGCCGCCCTGCCGCTCGACGAGCCGAGCGCATCGACGACACCCGAGGTGCCGCGGCATCGGCGCCCACCGACGCCTCGACGGGCTCCGTGGGGTCGGGCGCGTGCAGAACCGGAGCTGTCGGCGCCGTGGCGCCGTGCAGCAGCGGATCGAGCGGATCGACGTCGGTGTCCACGCTGTCGTCGATCGCTATGCCGCGCTCCGCGAAGTACTCACGGAGTTCCGCAACCACATCCGCGGTCATCTCCACGCCGAGCGCAGAGAGGGCGTCGTCGAGATGGAGCAGCCCGTCGCGGCGGCCACGCTCGACCAAGGCAACGAGGTCCGCTGACGCGACGCTCTCAACGAGCACTCCATGTCCTTTCGATGAATCCGAATCGACGTGGGCGGGTTGCACCTTGTCAGCGCCGGTCACTCGACCTCCCCCACGTGCTCATCGAGCCAGGCTAGCAACTCATCGACGATTTCCATCGGTGGGTTGTCGCCGCGCAGATCGTCGACCTGCAGGTTCAACCACCCGATCACGGGGGCCCAACCCAGTGGGTTGTCGTCGAGCCGCGCCTCACGCTCGAGGCCACCGATCGCCCGTCGGGCGGCGAGTTCCACGAGCCGCAGCCGCAGGTCGATCGGCTCCGCGGTTGCATCTTCGACGACGACACGGCGCAGCAGTACCGCCGCGCGCGTCGCTGTCTCGTCGCCGGCCGTTTCGAGCCGTTCGATCGCCGCAGGCACACCCTCGGTCGCTCCAAGCGCGTCGAACGCGCGCCGGGCGACGAGATCGCCGAACAGCACGGGCCGGAGTTCCTCGGCGAAGCCCGCCGGGTGTTGGATGAGCAGCCGCAACGCCTCGAGTTCGGCCGGCTCGATGTCGGCCCCGCCCCTCCCGGTGCCGCGTCGTGCCGCCCCGGCCAGCGCTCCCCCGCTGCCGCCGAGCATCTCGGCGTCGACATCGGCCACTTCGGAGCGGCCGATCCACGGAGGCGGTTCGTCGGCATCGCCGCCGCGCCGAGCACCGCGATCGCGGTCTCGCCCGCGGCCCCGCGTGGGCGTGGGGTTGCTTGCCCCTGCCGCCACGACCTCATCGAGGCGCTGACGCAGCATCGCCTCGTCGACCCGTGCGAAGCCCGCGACCTCCATGAGGTATTGGTCGCGCACCAATGGCGATGGGTGCTCGGCGATCACGCTCAGAGCGGCTTCCGTCGCCTTCGCGCGACCTTCGGGCGTCGACAACGTGGCCGCATCGCGAACACGGCCCAGGCGGAAGGCAAGGAACGGCCGGGCATCGCGCAACGCCGCCGCCAGCGCGTCGGGGTCGTCACGGCTCAACTCGTCGGGGTCGGAACCGGCCGGCATTGACGCCACCGCGAACTCAAGGCCGTGGCGCTGCTCCCATGCGTACACCCTCGCGGCGGCAGCCTGACCGGCATCGTCGGCGTCGTAGGCCAGCACCACCCGGTTGGTGAAGCGTTTAAGCGAGATGATGTGGTCTTCCGTCAGCGACGTGCCGCACGTCGCGACCGCAC
>WBZL01000084.1_pt1 | contig 47717 bp, 44 predicted proteins | sample 5204291 | NCBI WGS metagenome assembly WBZL01 (sample SAMN12344345, study PRJNA552823) | activated sludge metagenome | biome: Activated sludge suspended growth; feature: Nitrification reactor; material: Wastewater; isolation source: activated sludge from nitrification reactor of wastewater... | reverse complement strand
CATCGACCCGATCGAGAAGAAGCCGCTCAACCATTTCTACCCGGGCAGCAAGGTGTTCTCCTTCGGCACCGCCGGCTGCAACCTGGCGTGCAAGTTCTGCCAGAACTGGGACATCTCCAAGTCGCGCGACCTCGACACGCTGATGGACGAGGCCTCGCCCGCGGAGATCGCCGAGACCGCGCTGCGCTGGGGCTGCCACAGCGTCGCCTTCACCTACAACGATCCGGTGATCTTCGCCGAGTACGCGATGGACGTGGCCGACGCCTGCCATGCGCGCGGGCTGAAGACCGTCGCGGTGACCGCCGGCTACATCTCCGAGTGCGCACGGCGCGATTTCTTCTCGCGCATGGATGCCGCCAACGTCGACCTCAAGGGCTTCACCGACGACTTCTACGTCAAGCTGTGCGGCGCCCACCTGCAGCCGGTGCTCGACACCCTGGTGTGGCTGCGCCACGAGACCGAAGTGTGGGTCGAGCTCACCACCCTGCTGATCCCCGGCCACAACGACTCCGACGCCGAGATCACCGCGCTGGCGAACTGGGTGCTCAAGGAGCTCGGCGCCGAGGTGCCGCTGCACTTCAGTGCCTTCCACCCCGACTTCAAGATGGACGACCTGCCGCCGACGCCGCCCGCCACGCTGAGTCGCGCGCGCCGCATCGCCCTCGACGCCGGCCTGAAGCACGTCTACACCGGCAACGTGCACGACATCGAAGGCGACACGACCCGTTGCGCGAGCTGCGGCGAGCCCCTGATCGTGCGCGACTGGTACGAGATCCGACGCTACGCCCTCGGCAACGATGGCCACTGTCCGCACTGCGGCAGCGTGCTCGCCGGTCGCTTCGCTGCAGTGGGCGCCGCGGTCGGCGACGCCTTCGGCGCGCGCCGCATCCCGGTCGCCATCCACCGTCACGGCACCTGAGCGCATTCGACCCCCAACGTGAAACTTCGAAACACCCTCATCAGCATCCCCGCACAGGGCGCGTGGCTCGACGGCCTGCTTGCACACGCGCCGGACGTGCGCGGGCTCGCCATCCTCCCGCAGTCGAGCGGACACCCTGCGCTCGACAGCGGGCCCCGGCCGGTCGATGTCGCCCTGCAGTCGCGCGGCTTCGCCACTCTCCGGGTCGACCTGCTGACCCGGCAGGAGGCGCTGCGCGACCCCGATGCGTCGTACAACATCGCCCGCCTGACCGAGCGCATCCTCGCGGCGGTCGAGTGGATCGCCCACCAGCCGCCGCTCGCCGGGCTGCAGCTCGGCCTCGTCACGCAGGACACCGGCTGCGCCGCCGCGATCCGCGCGGCGGTCAAGGCGCCGGAGACCTTCGCGGCGATCGCCTGTGTCGACGGCCGCGCCGACCTCGCGGGTGCCGAGCCCTTGCGCCAGCTGCGCTGCCCGGTGCGCTTCATCGTCAGCCCCGGCGCCCCGGAGAGCCCGATCCTGGAGAAAGCCTTTTCCCTGCTCGGGGGGGCGCGCCACTGGCTCGCCCTGCCCGACACCGGTGACGCCCGCCAGCAGGAGATCCTGCAGGCGCGGGCGGTGACGAGCTGGCTCGAACAGCACCTCGCCGCGGCCGAGCGCACGCGGGTGGAATAGGATCGGAGCGCGCCCGCTTCATGTCCGCAATGTCGATTTCCTTGCTCGGTGGCGGTGACGCGGCGTGGCGCCAGGCCACGGCGATGAATGCCGCCCGCCCTGCCGGCGCCTCCGGCGGGGCGGCGACGGCGGGGGCCGGCGGCGAGGCGCGAGAAGCAGGAGCGGGGGCGGCCGACACGCTCTCCGAGGCCGAACAGCGCCAGGTCGCCGAGCTCGCGGAACGCGACCGCGAGGTTCGTGCCCACGAGATGGCCCATGTCGCCGCGGGCGCCGGCCTGGTGACCCGGGGCGCCAGCTACACCTATCAGACCGGCCCGGACGGCCAGCGCTACGCGATCGGCGGCGAGGTCGGGATCGATACCTCGCCGGGCCGCAGCCCCGAGGAGTCCCTCTCCAAGGCCGAGCGCATCCGCGCCGCAGCCCTCGCCCCCGCCGAGCCGTCGGGCCAGGACCGCCAGGTCGCCGCGCAGGCTTCCCGCATGGCAAGCGATGCGCGCATGGAGATCGCCCGCCGCGAATTCGAGCAAGGCGGCGCGGGCACCGAGGCGGCGGCCACGCGCGATGGCCCCGGCTATCGCGGCATGCGAGCGGCGCAGGCCTATTCGGCAGCGCTCGCTCCAGGCCAGGGGCCCACCCTTTCAGCCACTGCCTGAGCCTTCCGCTCCGCGTTCGAGCGATCACGCCGTGCGCTGGCGGGCCGGGATGAACGATAATTCTCTCTTTGCCGGCCCCGCGTCCCTACCGCCATGCTGCCCGCCTCCGCCACGGTGACGGAGGGTCGCAGTCCGCAGACGACGCTCGAGAAACCACGATGTCCCTCTCCCTCGACGCCCTCCTCTCCCGGCTCGCCACGGTCAAGCTGCCCAAGCCCGGCGGCCGGCTCGAACTCGAGCCGCTCGCCGGCTCGGCAGACGCCCTCGCCATCGCCCAGCTCGCCAGCCGCGGCCGCATGCTGGTGGTGATCACGGCCAACCCGCTCGACGCCCAGCGCCTGCAGGACGAGATCGCCTGGGTCGCACCCGGCCTGCGCGCGCACCTGCTGCCCGACTGGGAGACCCTGCCCTACGACAGCTTCTCGCCCCACCAGGACCTGATCTCCGAGCGGCTGTCGACGCTCTACGCCATCAGCCGCGGCGAGACCGACATCGTGCTGGTGCCCGCCTCCACCGCGCTGTACCGCATGGCGCCGCCGGGTTTTCTTGCCGCGTACACCTTTTTCCTCAAACAGGGCGAGAAGCTCGACGTCGAGCAGTTCAAGGCGCAGATGGCGCTCGCAGGCTATGCGCACGTCACCCAGGTGGTGAGCCCGGGCGAGTTCTCGGTGCGCGGCGGGCTGGTGGACCTGTTCCCGATGGGTTCGCCGCTGCCCTTCCGTATCGACCTCTTCGACGACGAGGTCGAGAGCATCAAGACCTTCGACCCCGACACCCAGCGCACGGTGTATCCCACCAAGGAGATCCGTCTGCTGCCGGCGCGCGAGTTCCCGCTCGACGACAAGGGGCGCACGCGCTTTCGCAGCCGCTTCCGCGAGACCTTCGAGGGCGACCCGACGCGCGCGTCGATCTACAAGGACGTCTCCAACGGCATCGCCCCCGCCGGCATCGAGTACTACCTGCCGCTGTTCTTCGACGAGACCGCGACGCTGCTGGACTACCTGCCCGCCGAGACGCCGGTGCTGCTGCACCGCGACGTGCCGGCGGCGATCGCCGAGTTCTGGAAGGACACGCGCTCGCGCCACGACCTGTTGAAGGGCGACCGCAGCCGCCCGGTGCTGGCACCGGAGCAGCTCTTCCTGACCGACGAGGCCTTCTTCATCGCGCTGAAGAACCTGCCGCGCCTGGCGATCGGGGCCGAAGTGGGCGCCAAAGCGGGCGCCGAGCCCGCGGCCGCCAGCACCGACGCGCTCGCCCTGCCTCCGCCCGAGGTCGCGGTCGAGCGCAAGGCCACCGACCCGCTGCACAAGCTCAAGGCCTTCCTCGACGGCTTCGACGGTCGCGTGCTGCTGCTCTCGGACTCGCCCGGCCGGCGCGAGACCATGGCCGAGTTCTTCGCCGAGTACGACCTGCGCCCCGAGGCCACGGCCGATTTCGGCGCCTTCCTGGATTCCGACGCCCGCCTCGCGCTCGGCGTCGCCCCGCTCGCGCGCGGCTTCGTTCTACCGGCTGCAAGGCTCGCGGTGCTGACCGAGACCGAGCTCTATGCCTCCACCGCGCGCAGCCGCGTGCGCCGCGACGCGCGCAAGGCCGCCACCATGGAAGGCTGGCTGCGCGACCTTTCCGAGCTCAAGATCGGCGACCCGGTGGTGCACGTCTCGCACGGCATCGGCCGCTACCTCGGCCTCCTCCACATGAACCTCGGCGAGGGCGACACCGAGTTCCTGCACCTGGAATACAACGGCGGCGACAAGCTCTATGTGCCGGTGTCGCAGCTGCACGTGATCACCCGCTATGCGGGCGCCGACCCGGACGCGATCGACCTGCACCGCCTCGGCTCCGGGCAGTGGGAGAAGGCCAAGAAGAAGGCCGCGATGCAGGTGCGCGACACCGCCGCCGAACTGCTCGCGCTCTACGCCCAGCGCGCCGCGCGTCCCGGCCACCGCTTCGACTTCAAGCAGCATGACCTCGAAGCCTTCGCCGAGGCCTTCGGCTTCGAGACCACGCCCGACCAGCAGGCCGCCATCGACGCGGTGGTGGCCGACATGAAGTCCGGCCGCCCGATGGACCGCCTGGTGTGCGGCGACGTCGGCTTCGGCAAGACCGAGGTCGCGCTGCGCGCCGCCTTCATCGCGGTGGCCGACGGCAAGCAGGTGGTGGTGCTGTGCCCGACCACCCTGCTCGCCGAGCAGCACTACCAGACCTTCGCCGACCGCTTCGCCGACTGGCCGATCAAGCTCGCCGAGCTGTCGCGCTTCAAGTCGGCCAAGGAGCAGGCCGAGGCCCTGCAGCTCCTTGCGGAGGGCAAGGTCGACATCATCATCGGCACCCACCGTTTGCTGCAGAAGGACGTGATCTTCAAGCGCCTCGGCCTGGTGATCATCGACGAGGAGCACCGCTTCGGCGTGCGCCAGAAGGAGGCCTTGAAGCAATTGCGCTCCGAGGTCGACATCCTGACCCTGACCGCCACGCCGATCCCGCGCACCCTGGGCCTGGCGATGGAGGGCCTGCGCGAGTTCTCGGTGATCGCCACCGCGCCGCAGAAGCGCCTGGCGATCAAGACCTTCGTCCAGCCCTCCAGTCGCGGCCTGATCCGCGAGGCGGTGCTGCGCGAGTTCAAGCGCGGCGGCCAGGTTTACTTCCTGCACAACGAGGTCGACACCATCGACAACATGAAGGACGACCTCGAGGAGCTGCTGCCCGAGGCGCGCATCGTCGTCGGCCACGGGCAATTGCCCGAGCGCGAGCTCGAACGCGTGATGCGCGAGTTCACCCAGCAGCGCGCCAACCTGCTGCTGTGCACCACCATCATCGAGACCGGCATCAACATCCCCACCGCCAACACCATCATCATCAACCGCGCCGACCGCTTCGGCCTGGCGCAGCTGCACCAGCTGCGCGGCCGCGTCGGGCGCAGCCACCACCAGGCCTACGCCTACCTGCTGACCCAGCCGGGCGCCAAGCCCAGCGCGCAGGCGCAGAAAAGGCTCGAAGCCATTGCGATGATGGAAGACCTCGGCTCCGGCTTCTACCTGGCGATGCACGACCTCGAGATCCGCGGCGCCGGCGAGGTGCTGGGCGAGAACCAGTCGGGCGAGATCCAGCAGGTCGGCTTCAGCCTGTACACCGAGATGCTCAAGCGTGCGGTCAAGGACCTGCAGGCCGGCAAGGAGCCCGACCTGTCGCAGCCGCTGGAGGTCGTCTCCGAGATCAACCTGCACACCCCGGCGCTGCTGCCCACCGACTACTGCCCCGACGTGCAGGAGCGCCTGACGCTGTACAAGCGCCTGGCCAACTGCGAGATGGAAGAAGATTTGCGTGCGCTGCAGGAAGAGCTCATCGACCGCTTCGGCGAGCTCCCGGCGCAGACCGCCGCGCTGATCGAGACCCACCGCCTGCGCATGCTGGTGAAGGACTACGGGGTGCACAAGCTCGATGCGTCCGATGCGCAGATCAGCGTGCAGTTCGCCAAGGACGCGCCGATCGACCCGGTCAAAGTCATCTTCCTGATCCAGAAGGACCGCAGCACCAAGATGGCCGGCCCCGAGAAGCTCGTGCGCCGTGCCAGCCTGCCCAACCTCAAGGAGCGCGTGAAGGCGGTGAAGGACCTGCTCGAGGCGGTGAAGGCCTGATCCGGCGAAGGCGCAAGCGACCCACGACCATGCTCATCAACTGCATCGCCTACCAGCACGGCCGCAAGCTCGCCGACATCCCGGTCGAGGACATCAGCGAGTACATCCAGCAACCCGAGACCTTCGTCTGGGTCGCGCTCAAGGACGCCACCGCCGAGGAACTCGCGGTGATGAAGGAGGAGTTCGGCCTCCACGAGCTCGCCGTCGAGGACGCCAACCACCGCCACCAGCGCCCCAAGGTCGAGGAGTACGACGACGAGCTCTTCGTCGTCATGCACCTGATCGAGGAGCGCGAGGGCAAGCTCGAGGTCGGCGAGGTGCACGTCTTCGTCGGGACCAACTACATCCTGTCGGTGCGCAACAACCACGCCCGCGACTTCCTCGGCGTGCGCGCACGCTGCGAGCGCGAGCCGAAGATGCTCGCCAAGGGCCCGGGCTACGTGCTGTACGCGCTCATGGACGCGGTGGTCGACGGCTACTTCCCGCTCATCGACAAGCTCGAGACCGAGGTCGAGGCGCTCGAGGAGCGCATCTTCACCAAGGGTGCGGGCAACACCAACATGCGCCGCCTCTATCGCCTCAAGCGCAAGGTCACCCTGCTCAAGCACGCCGTGCTGCCGCTGATGGAGGCCGCCGGCAAGCTGCACAGCGGGCGTGTGCCCGAGGTCTGCGCCAAGAGCCGGCACTACTTCCGCGACGTGTATGACCACCTCGCCCGTATCGACGCCTCGCTCGACAGTGTCCGCGAGACCATCGGCACCGCGATCCAGGTGAACATCTCGCTGGTCACCATCGACCAGACCGAGGTCAGCAAGCGCCTCGCGGCCTGGGCCGGCATCTTCGCGGTGGCCACCGCCTTCGCGGGGATCTGGGGCATGAACTTCAACCACATGCCCGAGCTGGAGTGGGAGTACGGCTACTTCGCCGGCCTCGGCATCATCGTCAGCGCCAGCACCTTCCTGTGGTGGCGCTTCCGCAAGGCAAGGTGGCTGTAGCGCGCAGCCGATGCGTAGGAGCGACGCAAGTCGCGATTGCCGCCGCTCCGTCCCGCCGACACCCCTTCCCGCTCCACCGCCCGATCGCGACTCGCGTCGCTCCTACAAATCCCCGGCACGCCGGCCGATCGCGACTCGCGTCGCTCTTCCAAATCACCGCTTGGCGTGCCGTAGGAGCGACGCAAGTCGCGATTGCAGCGCCTCCGTCCCCATCGACGCCCATCGCCCCTGCCCTGCCCCAGACCTTTCCTCCGCGCCGCTACAATCCCCGCATGTCCTTCGACGAGCGAATGCCATGAGCTTCTTCGACGACCTCGCCCGCAGCCTCGAACGCAACCGCATCACCCGCCGCCAGGCGCTGTGGCTGCTCGGCGCGGGCGCGGCGGCCGGCCTGTCGGGCTGCGCCACCTCCCCGGTCACCGGCGAGACCATCCTCGTCGGCATGAGCGAGGCGCAGGAGAAGCAGACCGACGCACAGGTCGCGCCGCACCAGTTCTCGCAGGACCTCGGCGCCATCCAGGACGAGGCGGTCAACCGCTACGTCGCCGGCATCGGCCAGCGCATGGGCACGCTCACCCACCGTCCGCAGATGCCCTACTCCTACCGCGTGCTCAACGCCAACTACGTCAACGCCTACACCTTCCCCGGCGGCGCGATGGGTGTGACGCGCGGCATCCTCGCCGACCTCGACGACGAGGCCCAGCTCGCCGCCCTGCTCGGCCACGAGCTCGGCCACGTCAACGCCCGCCACGCCGCCCAGCGCCAGGGCCAGAACCTGGTCGCGCAGGCGGCGCTCGCCGGGCTCAACGTGGCGGCACAGAGCTCCGACTGGGGCGGGCTGATGAGCATGGGCGGACAGATCGGCGCCAGCGCCCTGCTCGCCGGCTACTCGCGCGAGCACGAGCGCGAGGCCGACGCGCTCGGGCAGGAATATCTCGTCAAGGCCGGCTACCCGGCGACCGGCATGGTGCGCCTGCACCAGTTGCTGGTTGCCGAGGAAAAATCCGCCCCCTCGCTGCTGCAGACGATGTTCTCCACCCACCCGATGAGCAGCGAGCGCATGCAGGCCGCCCAAGCCGCGGCCGACGCGCGCTACCGCATCAGCAACAGCCTGGACGCCCGCCGCGAGCGCTTCATGGACAGCACCGCCAGCCTGCGCCGCATCCGCCCCACCATCGACGCCTGCAAGAACGGCGAAACCGCGATGGCCGCCAGGCAGTACCCCAAGGCGCAGGCCGAATTCCAGACCGCGCTGGCCAGGACCCCGCGCGACTACGCCAGCAACCTGCGCATGGCCCAGTGCCTGCAGGCCCAGGGCCAGACCGCGAAGGCGGTGGACTACGCCGACAACGCGCGCGAGATCTACCCGCAGGAGGCGCAGGCCTACAAGCTCGCCGGCGTGCTCGCCCTGCAGCAGCGCGACGCCGGCCGCGCCTACCAGAACCTCGACCGCTTCGACCGCCTGCTCCCCGGCGACGCCGGCATCACCTTCCTGAAGGGCATCTCGCTCGAAGGCATGGGCAACCGCCAGGCCGCCGCCCAGCACTACGCCGCCTACCTGCGCCAGAGCCAGCAGGGCAACGCCGCGCAGTACTCGTACAACCGGCTCAAGGCCTGGGGGATGGTGAAGTAGCGCAGGAGCAGCCCGCCGCGATCCCGCGCCTGCGAGCCGCCATTTCAACGGAAGGGCAGGATGAAGGTGCCCTTCTCACGCACCGCAAGGCTTGCGTCGTGCAGCGCCACCGTCTCGAACACGATCGGCTGCACGCCGGATGGCATGCCTTCGAACGGGGATGACAGGGTGAGCGTGACGCTCTGCACCTGGCCCGGCCCGACCGTGAATTCGCCGGCGCCCTCGATCCGCAGCCCGGGCAGGCCGCTCACGCCGATGCGGAACTGGCGGGTCGTCTCTTCCATGTTGATGAGCTTGAGGGTGTAGCTGTTCTCGATCCGGCCCGCGCTCGTCTCCTGCATGAGGGCGCCGCGATCCCGGTGCACTTCCACCCGCAACAGCACGCGCTCGCTCAGTGTCCACACCCCCAGCGCGGCGAACACGAGCAGCAGGCCGACATAGACCAGGGTCCGCGGCCGCGACCAGGCTGGGGCAACCTGTGCCTGGCCGGCAAGCTCGCGCTCGCTCATGAAGCGGATCAAGCCGCGCGGTGCGCCGATCCTGTCCATGACCTCGTCGCAAGCGTCGGCGCACAACCCGCAGTCGATGCACTGGTATTGCAGTCCGTCGCGAATGTCGATGCCCGTCGGACACACCTGCACGCAGATTCCGCAGTCGATGCAGTCGCCCTTGTCGCCCGACTGCCGCAAGGCGCCGCGGGGCTCCCCGCGCTTGACGTCGTAGGCGACGTTCGCCGTATCCGGATCGATCATCACGCCCTGGAAGCGCGAGTACGGACACATGTGCTGGCATACGGCCTCGCGTGCGAGCCCGGCCTGCAGATAGGTGAAGCTCGCGTAGAAAAGCAGCCAGAAGGTTTCCCACGGGCCGGTCTGGAGGCCGACGATTGCCGGCAGCAGTGCGCGGATGGGAGTGAAGTAGCCGACGAAGCTGATCGCGGTCCACGCCGCGACCAGCGCCCAGATGCCGTGCTTGACCGACTTGATGAGCAGCTTGCGCGCCGACATCGGGCCCTGGTCGAGGCGCAGGCGCGCGAGGTGGTCGCCCTCGATCCTGGCCTCGATCCACACGAAGATCGACGTATAGACCGTCTGCGGACAGGCAAAGCCGCAGAACAGGCGCCCGGCGATCGCGGTGGTGAAGAACAGCGCGGTCGCGGCCAGGATCAGGACGACGGCCAGCAGCAGCGCGTCCTGCGGCCACAGGACCAGGTCGAACAGGTAGAACTTCTCGTCGACGATGTCGAACAGGATCGCCTGCCGCGTGCCGGTCTCCGTCGTCCACGGCAACCAGCACGCGCCGTAGAACACGACCTGGGTGAGCCAGACCATGGCCCAGCGCAGGCTGTTGAAGCGGCCCTGCACCGCCTTGGCGTGGATCTTTCCCTTCTTGCGATAGAACTCCAGCTTGGCTTCGCGCACCTTGCTGACGGGTGGGTTCATGCGGGCTGCTCCGGCTCTGACGATGGCCTGGAGTACATCACCCCGGACGGCGCAGGTTCAGTTGCAGATCGTACGATTTGGAACCGGTACAGATCCGCCGCCACAGCCCGTCTGTGCCGGACGACTATCCACTCGACTGTTCCTGTCCGCTCATCTGCAAACGCCCAAAATCGCGCTATCGAATCAGGAGTGGAACACCGTGATCGCCAATACGATGAGTTTGCCCACCACCGCGGGTGACGCGCCCCCCTGCACCGGCAGGGTGCCCGGCAACAAGGGGATCTGGGTCGGGATCTGCTGCGAGTTCGTCGAGTTCCTCGTGCTGTTCATCGTGTACTTCGTCGCCCGCGCGCACTTTCCCGACGCCTTCCACACCGGGGCGGAGCGGCTCTCGCAGACGGCCGGCGTGGTGATCACCTTGTTGATGGTGAGCAGCAGCTTTTTCATCGCCTGCTCGGTCACCCGTCTGCGCACCGGGCGCAGGCGCGAATCGATCGGCTGGCTGATCGCGGGCCTGATCGTGGCGTTGGGCTATCCGGTGGCGAAATACCTCGAGATCCAGTGGAACCTCGCGCACGGTATCGATGGCGAGTCGGGCATCTTCTTCACCGTCTATTACTACCTGACCTTCACCCATATGGTGCACGCCTTCTGGGGCATCCTCGGCATCCTCTGGGTCCTCGCCCGGCATGGATTCGGAATCTATACCGCCGACGAGCACAGCGGTCTGGAAGCGCTCGCCAGCTACTGGCACGCGACCGACATCATCTGGCTGGTCATCTTCCCCTTCTTCTACGTGCTGGCCTGATCATGGACTCCATCGAGCGCAAACCCGCCACTTCACTCCGGCCCCTGGTCCTGACCTGGCTGGCCCTGGTCGGGCTGACCCTCGTCAGCCCGCAACTCGGCAAGGGTGTCTGGGGGCAGGAAGCCGTCCAGTGGATCGTGGCCGCAATCATCTGGATCAAGGGCCAGCTGGTCGCGCGCCACTTCATCGAGGCGGAACGGACTCACCCCTTCCTTCGCAACGTGCTGCGGTTCTTCATCGCCTTCACGCCGATCGCGATCGTGCTGACGACCTTCTTCCGCGACGGCTTCGCCCGCCTCGCAAGCCTATAGCTGGCGCTTGATCAGCCGGCCGAGCGTCGCCAGTGCATCATCCTGGCGAGTTGTTGCGGGATGGCCGAAGTTGAGCCGCAGATAATTGGAGAACTCGCGCTTGGCGGAAAAGATCGGCCCCGGTGCGATGCTGACCCCCTGCGCGAGCGCCTCTTCGTGCAGCCGCAGCGTATCGATCCGAGGCGGCAGTTCCAGCCAGAGAAAATAGCCGCCGTCCGGACGGGCCAGGCGGATACCGGGGGGAAAGTGTTCTTCGATGCCGGCCAGGAGTTGTGCTTCCTGGCGCGCAAGTTGCCGGCGCAAGTGGCGCAGGTGATTGTCGAAGCCGCCATGCTTCAGGTAGTCGGCCAGCGCGATCTGCATGGGGACCGCCGTCGCCAGGCTGGTCGAGTATTTCTGCCGTTGCACCTCCTTGGCGTAACGCCCCGCCGCGACCCAACCCAAGCGGTATCCCGGCGCGAGGCACTTCGAAAACGAGGACACGTGCAGCACCAGACCCTCCGTGTCCATCGCCTTGCTGCATCGCGGCGCCTCGGGTCCGAAATACAACTCGGCGTAGACATCGTCTTCGATCAGCGGGACCTGATGCTGGTGGAGAAGCTCGACCAGCGCACGCTTGTTGTCGTCCGGGACGCGGCTTCCCGTCGGGTTCGCGAAGTTCAACATGAACAGGCAGGCCTTGATCGGATGATGGCGCAGCGCATCGGCCAGCGCATCCAGGCTCACCCCTTCGCGCGGGTGGCTCGGGATCTCGATGACCTCGAGTCCCAGGCGTTCGCTGGCCTGCAGCCCCGCATAGAAGGTGGGCGACTCGATTGCGATCAGGTCGCCGGGTCGGGTCAGGGCCTGCAGGCAGAGGTTGAGCCCTTCCATCGCACCCGACGTGACGACGATCTCCTGCGGCGAAACCGAGGCGCCATGGGCGAGGTAACGCAGCGCGAGTTGTCGGCGCAGCTCGTCGTTGCCCGGGGGAAGGTCGGTGACCGTTGCCAGCGGATCCAGGTGACGCGCCGCCGCCGCGAGGAAGCGCCCGAGCTTGTCGAGCGGGTAGAGGCGCGCGTCGGGAAAGCTCGACCCCAACGGCACGATGGCGGGATCGCGCACGCTGTCGAGGATCTGGAAGATGAAGTCGCTGACCTCGAGCGCCGTGGAGCCGCCCGCTGGATGGGTCATCTCCGGCTCGGGCAGTCTGCTGCCAAGCCGGGCGCGCACGAAGTAGCCCGACTTCGGCCGCGCCTCGATCAGGCCTCGGCTTTCGAGCAGGTGGTAGGCCTGGGTGACCGTGATCGGGCTGATGCCGTGGGTCTTGCAGGCCTGGCGGACGGAGAGCAGTTTGTCGCCCGGGCGCAAGACACCCTCGGCGATCCGCTGTGCGGTCCGGTCGGCAAAATCCTGGTAGAGGCTCATGGGGACGATCCTAGCGATGCGCAGCGAACCCGGCCTTGCCATGGATCACTTCGATCGCTGCCGCTTCGCAAGCAGGCGATGCCGCCTGGCTGCGCCCGAATCTGCACGGCAACGCCGCGAGGCATTCCTGCAACCGGCTCAAGGCCTGGGGGGTGGTGACGTCGCGCAGCGCTGCGCCGCGATCTCGCGCTGGCGGAAGCACCCCTCCACATGGTCGTTGACCATCCCCACCGCCTGCATGAAGGCATAGCACACCGTCGGCCCCACGAAGCGGAAGCCCAGCCGCTTCAGCTCGCGGCTCATCGCCTGCGACGCCGCCGTCTGCGCCGGAATCTCCGCCAGGCTGCGCGGCGGCGCGGTCGGCGCCGACTCCTCGGCGAAGCGCCACAGCAGCGCATCCAGCGACCCGAAGCGCTCCTGCGCAGCCAGCGTCGCGCACGCGTTCGCCACCGCCGACTCGATCTTCAGCCGGTTGCGCACGATGCCCGCGTCGGCGAGCAGGCGCGCGAGGTCCGCCTCGCCATAGCGCGCGACACGCTCGGCGTCGAAGCCGTCGAAGGCGCGGCGGTAGTGTTCGCGCTTGCGCAGGATGGTGATCCAGCTCAGCCCCGCCTGCGCACCCTCGAGCACGAGCATCTCGAAGAGGTGGCGGTCGTCGTGATTGGGCACGCCCCACTCGGTATCGTGGTAGGCGACGTAGAGCGGATCGGTGCCGCACCAGGCGCAGCGCTCGGACATGGGGAACTCCGGTCGGGGGGTGCGGAAATGCTACGCGATCGCGAAGCTCGACGGGCCGAGCCGATTCAGCCCTGGCCGGTGCAGGAGGCTGTTCCGTCCCTCTGCCGAACCGGCTCCCGTCTCCGCCGGGGCCATGCGAGCGGAAGGCACGGTTGATCGACGTGGGGCGGATCAATAAATTGCTCCAAGCAGATGGGAGAACGGCATGAACCTGGAGATCGGCTGGTACGAGGCCGAGCGCGACGTTCGGTTCTGCTCGGCTTTAGGTGCGAGCGGCAGGTTCTCCGGTAGCCAACCGCGGCGCAGCACCCGGCTCCTGGCGGACGCTCGAGAGGATGCCGAGGCAGCGGGAGGGAAGATCATGGGCGGAAAACCGACTTTGATCCCTGCCCCGCCACCGCCCGGCAATTCGGCGCATCTCGAGAGCGTCACCGGCCGTCTCCTCGCGCCCGCACGCCGCCCGCATCGGGTCGTCGACATTGGGGCAGCCGCGGATCTGGCCGGTCAGTGTCGCGCCGGAATGACTCGGCTCGAACGACACCGCCTCAGGGGCGATCGCCATCGGTGGCCAGTGCGAGGCCGGCGCGCCGCAGGGGCAGCATCAAGCAGAGATTCTGCATGGCGAACGTTCTCCCTTCAGCGGGATTGCCAAGGCGGCGTCGTGAAGGCCTCCGCAGCCTCCCGGCGGCCCGGCTTGTAGAAGCTGTGCCGCGCATCGTCGCGGTAATATGCCCAGAACGGTTCTTCCAGCCTGGGGTCGGCAATGGCGAAGTCACCGATGGCTTCGGCTGCCTCGAGGAAACGGCGCGTGGCGTCGAGGGGTTCCGGGCCGGCCTGCTGGAAGATGATGCGTCCGCCGTACTTGCGCTGCAAGGCGCCGTTGATCTTCCACTGACGAATGAAGGCGGCGGCGACTTCCGCCCGCGCCTGGCGTTCCTCGGCAGCGGCTGCGCCCCGTGCTGGCGCGGTCGACGCGACATATGCGTCGATTTCCTCCCTCGCCACGGTGATTCCCTCCGCCGCCGCGAAGCGGTCGGTCAGCATGCGCAGGACGTGGTCGCGCAACTCCTCTGCATCGCGGGCGTGCACCGCCTGCCCGAGGACGCGGCCGACCAGCGGCTGCGCCGGGTCGCCAAGCACCGTCGAGGTCGCTACGCGCGGGCGCCATTCGTAGATGCCGCCGTCGGCCATCAGCGAGAGATGGAGCTTGCCGTCGCGTAGCAGGTAGCCGCGCACGTAGCCGAGGTCGCGCACGATGCGCTCATCGAGGTGCGGCGGCGGGCACCGCGCCCGCGTGCCGGCGATCGGACCGAATTCGATCTGACCTGAACCCCCGTCCGCCCCCAGAACGGCCTTCCAGCTGGCAGTACCGCGGTTGCAGTCGAGGCGCAGCACTGCACGGCCGTCATGTCCGAACTCCAGCGTGAAGCGGCCCGGCTCCGCCACCCTCGTAGTGCCCTGCGCATCATCCATCGACTGGATGGCATTCAGCTGCCATGCGGTGCCGGCGAGCGGATTGCCATCCGCCTGCGCCGGGCTGGCGGCCAGAACGGCCACCAAAGGGAAAAATCGTTTCATCGCACCCCTCTCACCGATCAATGTCGCAGCGGCAGCAAATCACAACCCGGTCAATCCCTTCCCAATCCTGGCATGGCCGGTCCGCGCGTCGGAGCAGGCTGCGCCAACCTGTGGGCAGAGCGTTGGCGCAGCTACCATGCAGTCCGGCTCAACCGCCCGAAATCACCGCTTCGGGGATCGTGTAATGCTCGTAGTCATTCACCTTCACCGACCAGTCGTAGCCCTGCTTCACGGCCTCGACCTTCTCGCCGGGGTTGGTGGTGACGTTGGCGCCCATGAAGGTCAGCACGCGCGTGAGGCCGCCCGGCGGAGTGATGTGCACCTCGGCATTGCCCGGCTCGCCGCGGATCACGCCGAATTCGCACTGAATTGGCTTGTCGTTTCCCATCCGGCACGGCAGCGGGCCGGTGGCGTGATAGCCGGTGCCCTTGACCTTGGCGTCGCTGGCCGGGGCCTTGCCGAACTCGGTGGGCCTGGAGGTGCCGGCAATGCCGACCTTCAGGGTGTAATTGGCCGCCTCGTTGCGGCGTGCCGCGCTGCGCATCAGATACACGCGCACCTTGTATTCGCCGTCGGCCGGCAGGACGCCCGTCCATTCGTTGCCGCCGCTGGAGCCGACGAAGAGGGCCTCGTCGTTGCTGCCGGGCGGCAGCACGTTGAAATAGTTGGCACCGTGCTTCGTCGCCAGCATGACACTCATGGTCTGGCCGGCCCGGGCTCGCAGGGTGTAGTCGATGGTCTGGCCGCCCTTGATCGAGCCTTCGATCGTGGCTGAACGGGTGCCTTTCTTGAACTGCACCGGACTTGTCTGGATATCCGCCCGGGAGGGCGTGGTGAGAGAGCACAACGCAATGGCTGCAGCGATGAAAAGTGGTTTCATGTCCTCTCCGGAACGGTCAAGGTTGGGGTCCGCTGAGTCGCTGAGTGAGGTCGGTCGCGTAATCGGGTTGGCCTTGGAAAGACGTGAGCACCTTCAGGCGCAATGGCTCCGGCCGATCCTGGAGACACCGCTCGGGCCCGCGGCAAGGAGAGCGTGAGCGAGTTACCGAGTACGCGCAAGGACGCGACAAGCCGACCGGGTAACTCCCTGCATTCCCGGCGTGCAGTGTTGCCAACTTTGATTCCCCACTGTCTCGCCGAGGTCCCCTCACCTGCTTACCCACCCCCCGCACACCGGAAACACCTGCCCCACGAAGGAGTTCGCCGCCTCGCTGCACAGATACACGGCAAAGCCGGCATCCTCGTCCGCCGTGACCAGGCGCCCCAGCGGCACCTGCCACTTCAAGCGGTCCTTGAACGCCGGCGTGGCCTGGACCTCGGGCGGGAAGTAGGTGGGGTTCTCGACGAAGTTTTGTGCGATGGCGTTGACCTGGACGCCATGCGCCGCGGCCTCGACGCCGACCGCCTGGATGTAGGCCAGTTGCGCGCCGCGCGCGGCGGCGTAGCTCGAGCGCAGGGCCATCCCGCGCAGGGCGGCGGCGCTGCCCATCAGGAGGATCTTGCCTGCCCTGCGTTCGATCATCTGCGGCAGGACGGCGGCGACCATCTCCCGCATGGGATGGACCAGGGCGGCGAAGGTGGTCTCCCATTCGCCGTCCGACACCTGGTGGACGGGCGTGCTCGGCGCGGGAATGGCCAGGTTGAGGACCAGCACGTCGATCCGGCCGGCCGCCTCGATGACCGCGCGCCCAGCCCCCCGCTCCAGCAGCGCGCTTCGATCGGGGACGACTTCGGCTCCCGCAGCGCGGAAGGCGTCGCACAGTGCCGGGCCCATGAACGCGTCGGCCTGCGTGACCAGCACCCTGCGGCGGCTCAATGAATTCGCATGCATGTCGGTTCTCCTCGGCTGCTGGGCGGGGCAGCCTCCCCATGGGGCGCGGCACGGTCGTCGGCGAAGCGGCGGCCCGGCAGCCGGCAGTCTTCTCCCGCGCGAGCGCGATTCCGGCCCCTACGTTCCATCCTAGATGAAGACGTCTAAACTGCATCGAGAGGGATCGATGTGGCACAGGCGCACGCCGCCGCCACGATTTCGACACACCGGAAGAGGTTCCGCGCGATGCCCAGGATCGAGCCGTTTGAAGCGCATGCAGCGCGTTACGACGCGTGGTTTGAACGCCACCAGGCAGCCTATGTCTCCGAACTGCTCGCGCTGCGATCCTTCGTCCCGCTGAGCGGGCGCGGACTGGAGATCGGCGTCGGCAGCGGGCGCTTCGCCGCGCCGCTGGGGGTTCAGGTGGGGATCGACCCGTCGCGGACGATGCTTGAGCGCGCGCGTGCCCGCGGGGTCGAAGTCTGCGAGGGCACCGCCGAGCATCTGCCTTTCGCCGAGCACAGTTTCGATCACGCGCTCGTCGTCACCACCTTGTGCTTCGTCGATTCGCCGGCGGCGATGCTGACGCAGGCGCGGCGGGTCTTGAAGCCGGGCGGCAGCCTGGTGATCGCGTTCATCGACCGGGACAGCCCGCTGGGTCGCGACTACGAGGCGCACCGCGAGACCAGCGATTTCTACCGCGATGCGCGCTTCCATTCGGCGGGCGAAGTGGAGCGCCTGCTGCTGGATGCAGGCTTTTCCCTGCGGTCGTGGGCGCAGACGCTGGCCCGGCCGCTCGCGGAGAACGGGCACATCGAGCCGGCGCGCCCCGGTCGGGGCGAAGGCGCTTTCGTGGTCGTCGATGCGGTGCGGCCCTCGTGATCTGTCGCCGGCCACCGATGGGGACAGCAGCGCGCGGGAGCGCGACATCGGAATCTTCACGGCGGAAAGGCATCCACAACATGCGCCACACCCACTTCCAAGGGATCGTCCCTGCGTGGAGGAGATCGACATGAAGCAAGTGCAAGCGATACGACCGGACCGTGAAGTCCTGACGCGTCAGCGGCTGCCGTATTTCATCGGGATCTCGGGGCAGACGGTCGGGGCAAGCGGGCTGAGCATGCATCTGGTGACGATCCCGCCCGGGGCCCGGTCGGAGCCGCATGTCCACGTCGGCTACGAAACCGGAATCTATGTGCTCGAAGGCAGGGTCCTGACGCGCTGGGGCGCGAAGCTGGAAAACGAGGTGATCAGCGCGGCGGGGGAGTTCCTGTTCGTTCCGGCGGGGGTTCCCCACGAGGCGATCAATCTCAGCGCCACTGAAGCGGCGCGCGCGGTGGTGGCCCGCAACCATCCGGCAGAGCAGGACCAGGTTCAGCCCTACGTTGCCGGGTAGGGGCTCGGCGCGGCGGATCCATCAAGCGGCGCGGCTCCGATGCGTGCCGGCCGATCCCTTGCGCCGCGCAAATCTCCGCGGACATGCCCCGGCACGGGCGTTACAATTGCAGGCTTTCCAGGCAGCAATCGGAGTGCCCGCAATGCCCACCCAGACCGAAAACCTCAACGTCCTCGCCTTCGACCACATGCCCTCGCCGGACGAGGTGAAGGCGCGCGTGCCGCTGACCGAGCGCGCCGCGGCCGCGGTGGTGGCCGGGCGCAAGGCGGTGATGGACATCCTCGATCGCAAGGATCCGCGCGTCTTCGTGGTGGTCGGGCCGTGCTCGATCCATGATCCGGTGGCCGGGCTGGATTATGCGCGGCGGCTGAAGGCGCTCGCCGACGAGGTCTCCGACGTGCTGCTGCTGGTGATGCGAGTGTATTTCGAGAAGCCGCGCACCTCGACCGGGTGGAAGGGCTACATCAACGATCCATTCATGGACGACTCCTTCCGCATCGACGTGGGCATGGAGCGCGCGCGCAAATTCCTCCTCGACGTGTGCGAGCTCGGCCTGCCCACGGCCACCGAGGCGCTCGACCCGATCGCACCGCAGTATTACGGCGACCTCATCGCCTGGACCGCGATCGGCGCGCGCACCTCCGAGTCGCAGACCCATCGCGAGATGGCCTCGGGCCTGTCGACGCCGGTCGGCTTCAAGAACGCCACCGATGGCGACCTCGAGGTGGCGATCAACGCGATCATTTCGGCCGGCAGTCCGCACAGCTTCCTCGGCATCAACAGCCAGGGCCAGTCGGCGGTTACCCGCACGCGCGGCAACCGTTACGGCCACGTGGTGCTGCGCGGCGGCGGCGGCCGGCCCAACTACGACACGGTGTCGGTGTCGCTGGCCGAGCAGGCGCTCGCGAAGGCCAAGCTGGCGAAGAACATCGTGGTCGATTGCTCGCACGCCAACTCGTGGAAGAAGCCCGAATACCAGCCCCTGGTGATGAAGGACGTGATGCATCAGATCCGCGAGGGCAACCAGTCGATCGTCGGCCTGATGATCGAGAGCAATATCGAAGCCGGCAACCAGCCGATTCCGGCCGACCTGTCGCAGCTCAAGTACGGCTGTTCGGTCACCGATGCCTGTGTCGATTGGGCGACGACCGAGGACATGATCCGCAAGTCCGCCGCCGTGCTGCGCGACGTGCTGCCGAAGCGGGAGCGGCGCGCATGAACCTCGTCGTGCTGGCCGAGGACGTCGACAGCGTCGCGCTCAAGAACGTCGCCAAGGTGTCGGAGGCGAGCGCGATCGAGCAGATCACCACGCGCTCCTTCCGCCTCGTCGGCGCGAAGCCGGTCGAAGGTCTGGTGGCCGCGTGCGCGGCCGGGGGGCTCGACCACGTGTGGCTGCCCGAGGGCCGCCAGCTGCGCGATTTCGGCCTCTTCGTGACCGACATGGACTCGACCCTGATCAACATCGAGTGCATCGACGAGATCGCCGACATGCAGGGCTTCAAACGCGAGGTGGCGGCGATCACGGAGGCGGCGATGCAGGGCGAGATCGACTTCCGCGAGTCGCTGACGCGTCGCGTGGCCCTGCTTGCCGGCCTGCCCGAGAGCGCGCTCGCCGAGGTCTTCGATCACCGCCTGCAGCTCAACCCCGGGGCGGAGCGCCTGCTGCAGGGGTTGCAGCGCGCGGGTATCCGCACGATGCTGGTGTCGGGCGGCTTCACGTATTTCACCGAGCGGCTGAAGTCGCGGCTGGGCTTCGACTATGCGTGGGCGAACCAGCTCGAGGTGTATGACGGAAAGCTGACCGGAAAGGTGCTCGGGGACATCGTGGACGGCGAGGCCAAGGCCGCGCACCTGGAGCAGGTGCGCGACGAGTTGGGCCTCAGGCCCGAGCAGGTGATCGCCGCCGGCGACGGCGCCAACGACATCCCCATGCTGCGCGCGGCCGGCTTCGGTGTCGCCTTCCACGCCAAGCCGGTGCTGCGCGACGTCGCCCACTGCTGCCTCGACCACACCGGCCTGGACGGCATCCTCGACCTGTTCGGCCCTGGCGGCGAAAGCTGAAGCCGCACGCGGCCCCCGTTTTCGTGGGAGCGACGCAAGTCGCGATTCCTGCCCCCGCGCCTCCACCGACGCGTCAGCGCCACCCCGCAGCCCGATCGCGACTGGCGTCGCTCCCACGGCGCGCGGCACCGCCCCGGCCACCCTCGACCCGCGCCGGTTTTGTAGGAGCGACGCCAGTCGCGATTCCGCCCCCCGCACCTCCACCGCCGCGTCAGCGCCACCGCGCCGCCCGATCGCGACTCGCGTCGCTCCCACGGCGCGCTGCACCGGCCCGGCCACCCCCGACCCGCGCCGGTTTTGTAGGAGCGACGCAAGTCGCGATTCCGGCCCCCGCGCCTCCACCGCCGCGTCATCGCCACCCCACCGCCCGATCGCGACTGGCGTCGCTCCTACGGGGCCTCGCTGAGGCGGCCGGCGTCCATGCGTAGCACGCGGCCGCAGCGGCGGGCGAGGGACTCGTCGTGGGTCACCAGGATCAGCGTGGTGCCCTGCTCGCGGTTGAGCGCGAACATCAGCTCGATGATCGCCCTCCCCGTCTCGGCGTCGAGGTTGCCGGTGGGCTCGTCGGCGAGCAGCACCCGGGGATCGGGCGCGAAGGCGCGCGCCAGCGCCACGCGTTGTTGCTCGCCGCCCGACAGGTGCTTGGGATAATGCGTGAGCCGGCTGCCCAGGCCGACGCGCTGCAGCCATTGGGTGGCGATCGCGCGCGCGTCGTCCACGCCGGCGAGCTCCAGCGGCAGCATCACGTTCTCCAGCGCGGTGAGCGCCGGCAGCAGCTGGAAGGACTGGAACACGAAGCCGATCGCCTCGCCGCGCAGCGCCGCGCGCGCATCCTCGTCGAGCGCGAAGAGGTCGCGGCCCTGCACCCGCACCGTGCCGTGCGCGGGAACGTCCAACCCGGCGAGCAATCCCAGCAGGGTCGATTTGCCGGAGCCGGAGGCGCCCACAATCGCCACCGACTCGCCCGCACCCACGGCAAAGCGGATGTCCTGCAAAATCCGCAGCTCGCCCTGGCCGTCGGCCAGCGCGACCTGCTTGCACAGGTCATCGACCTCGATGACCGGATTGGAGAGCTCGATGCCGTTGCGTTTCATCATTCCCTTCGCGTTCATGTTCCTTTTCGGCGCCGTCGCCCGCGCCGACACCATCCTGGTATGGGGCGACAGCCTGTCGGCCGGCTACGGTCTGGAAAGGGGCCAGGAATGGCCCACCCTGTTGCAGACGCGTCTGCAGGCCGAAGGGTTCCGCCATGTCGTGGTCAACGCCAGTGTATCCGGCGAGACCTCGTCGGGTGGCCGCACCCGCCTGCCCGCCGCCCTGGCCGAACATGCGCCCACGCTGGTGATCCTGGAACTCGGCGCCAACGACGGCCTGCGCGGACTCAAGCCGCAGTTGCTCGCGGACAACCTGGCCGCGATGATCGACGCTGCGCACGCGGCGGGCGCGCGCGTCCTGCTGATCGGCATGCGCATGCCGCCAAACTATGGTCCGGCCTACACGCAACGCTTCGCAGAGGTCTTCGCCAACGTGGCCGCGGAGAAGAAGGTACCGCTCGTGCCCTTCCTGATGGACGGCTTCGCCGACCGCCCCGAGCTCTTCCTGCCCGACGGCATCCACCCGGCCGCCGAGGCGCAGCCGCGCATCGTCGACACGGTATGGGCCGGCCTTCGCCCGCTGCTTGCCGCGAAGGTGACGAAGGCGGCACGCAAGTGAGGCTCGAAGCGCCGGGGGGAATTCAGCCGCAGGAGCGCTGCGAGGCGCGATCGTGGCGCACGGGACCCGACCGACGCCCGTCCCGGCACGATCGCCCGATCGCGACTGGCGTCGCTCCTACGAAGAACCGAAACACCGAGGGCTGGCTGTAGGAGCGACGCCAGTCGCGATCGCACTGCCCGGTCGCGCGTCGCGGCCGAAGGCAGGGGCGCACGGCGCCCGATGCCGGACGACCGCCCCTCCCCGGAAACGCCCGTGGCGCCTACCCCACCACCACCCGCGCTGCGCCCGCCTTCATCTCGCCGACGATCGTCCCCGCCTCGCCCTGCTCGGCGCGCACCGCGGCCTGCACGGCCTCGACGGCTTCCGGCGCGCAGGCGATCAGCAGGCCGCCGGAGGTCTGCGGGTCGGTGACGAGCTTGCGCTGCCACTCCGGGGCGTCCACCGGCAGCTCCACGCTGGCACCGTAGCTCGCCCAGTTGCGCGTCGACGCGCCGGTGGCGACGCCGTCCCGGACCAGGGCGCGCGCCTCCTCGATCACCGGCAGCGCATCGAAGCGCACCGCGCCGGTCAGCGACGCGCCGCGGCACATCTCCAGCAGGTGCCCCGCGAGGCCGAAGCCGGTGACGTCGGTCACCGCGTGCACGCCGTCGAGGTCGGCGAGCCTGGCGCCGACACGGTTGAGCGTCGTCGTCCAGCGGATCATCTGCGCGTAACCGTCTGCCGACAGCCGGCCCTTCTTCAAGCCCGCCGAAAGGATGCCGATGCCGAGCGGCTTGGTGAGGATGAGCACGTCGCCCGCCTTGGCGCCGGCGTTGGTGCGCACGCGCGCAGGGTCGACCACGCCGAGGCCGACCAGACCGTAGATCGGCTCGAGCACGTCGATCGAGTGCCCGCCAGCGACCGGGATGCCCGCGTCGCGGCAGACCTCGGCGCCGCCCTTGAGGATCTCGCCGATCACCGCGGGCGGCAGCTTGTCGAGTGGCATGCCGACGATCGCCAGCGCCAGGATGGGCTGGGCGCCCATCGCATAGACGTCGGAGAGCGCGTTGGTGGCGGCGATGCGGCCGAAGTCGCGCGGGTTGTCCACGATCGGGGTGAAGAAGTCGGTGGTGGCGACGATGGCCTGGCGCTCGTTGAGCTTGTAGACGGCGGCGTCGTCGGCAGTGTCGGTCCCCACCAGCAGCTCGGGTGGCACGAGGCCGGCGGGCATGGTGGCGAGGAGTTCGGCGAGCACGGCGGGGGCGATTTTGCAGCCGCAGCCGCCGCCGTGGGAGAATTCGGTCAGTCTGATTTCGTTCATGTTTCCGGGAGAGAAAGCGACGCGCGGCGCAAGTGGGCGCCGCGCGTCGTGTCAACATCATGCAAAAAGGCGTCGCGACCGTAGCACAGCTGTCCGGCTTTGACGAGATCATCGACGCGCGCACGCCCGCCGAGTTCGCCGAAGACCACATTCCCGGCGCGATCAACCTGCCGGTGCTCGACAACGACGAGCGCATCGTCGTCGGCACGATGTACAAGCAGCAGTCGGCCTTCGACGCCCGCCGCCTCGGCGGTGCGCTGGTGGCCGCCAACATCTCGCGCCACATGCTCGCCACGCTGCAGGACAAGCCCAAGAACTGGCGCCCCCTCATCTACTGCTGGCGCGGCGGCCAGCGCAGCGGCTCCTTCACCACCTGGCTGCGCATGGTGGGCTGGGACGCCTGCCAGCTCGAGGGCGGCTACAAGGCCTTCCGCCACCTGGTGATCGCCGAGATCGAGCGCATCGTGCCCACGCTGGCGTTGCGCATCGTGTGCGGCCCCACCGGCAGCGCGAAGACGCGCGTGCTCGAGGCGCTCGCGGCGCAAGGGGCGCAGGTGCTCGACCTGGAGGACCTCGCCGCGCACAAGGGCTCGGTGCTCGGCGCCCTGCCCGACCGTCCGCAGCCGGCGCAGAAGCGCTTCGAGACCCTGCTGTGGGATCGCCTGCGCCGGCTCGATCCGGCGCGCCCGGTGTATGTCGAGGCCGAGAGCCGCAAGATCGGCCTGGTCTTCGTGCCCGAGGCGCTGATCCTCGCGATGCGGCGCGCGCCCTGCATTCTGATCGACGCCACGCGCGCGGCCCGCCTCGAGTTTCTGGTGCGCGACTACGCCTACCTCGGCGACGACGTGGGCGCGCTGCAGGACAAGCTGCACCGCCTGCGCGAGCACCAGAGCCGCGAGACGCTCGAGCGCTGGAAATCGCTCGCCGCCGCACACGCGCTCCCCGAGCTGTTCGCCGAGCTGATCGACCAGCACTACGACCCGCTTTACCATCGTTCGCAGAATCACAACTACGTGCACTACGCCGACGCGCTGCGGGTGGAGAGCGCCGACCTGAGCGCGGCCGGGGTGCGCGCGCTGGCCGGTCGCATTCTCGCCGAAGCGGCGGAGTGAAGCGTCCGGGGCGAGCCCGAGCAGCCCCGCCACCCCAATCGGGACGCGTGTTTCCTCGAAGAACCGGCGCGTTCCCTGTGGCGCCGACGTCCGCATCGGCCGGTGGGAGCGACGCGAGTCGCGATCGGGTCGGCCCGTTGCGGCGACGCAGGTCGCGATCTCTCCGGCCGAGGGGCGGACACCGTCGCATCTTCGCCCAGGTGGCCGCCAAGCCTAGACGGATTGTGGCAGGCGGCCCGGCGATGCGCCGCGGGTCGCGCACAGGCGCTGGATCATCGCCGGACGCTCGATCTCGCCCTGCTCGAAGGCCACCACGCTCCAGCCCTCCGGAAGGCAGTCGAGCAGTTCGCGCGGACGGAGCAGGAAATCGGGGTTCGAGGGCTTGCCGAAGCGCTCGTTGCCGAGCATGAAGGTCTCGTAGATCAGCACGCCGCCCGGGCGTACCAGCTCGAAAAGCTCCGCCAGGCGCGGCCGGTACAGGTAATTGGCGACCACCACGGCGTCGAAGCGCTCGCCGCCGAGCGGCCAGTCCGCACCCTCGAGCTCGAGCACCCGCGTCGCGATCCCCGCCACCCCATCCAGCGTCGCCAGCGCCGCGGCGTCCCGATCGACCGCGGTGACGCTGCAGCCGCGCGCCGCAAGCCAGCGCGCATGCCGGCCGCCCCCCGCGGCGAAGTCGAGCACGCGCGCGCCGTCCGCGAGCAGCGCGGTGAAGCGCCGTACCCACTCGGAGGGAGCGCCGCCGGCACCGTGCAGGCTGGGGTGACGGCGGGGTTCGGGGAAGGGATCGGAAGACATGGGGGCTCCTTGGATGCAAGCCTCGTCGCGGGGGCGCGGCAAGACCGGGCGTGGCCACCGCATTCTAGCGACGCACGGCATGCCGTGCGTCGCAGGCTTGCCCTCCCACCTCGCGCTGCCCGCGCGCCCCATGCCCGGGACCGACGCACAGGCACGGGCGGGCGATCGAGCGCCATTGCAGGCGAAAGGCCTAAACTAGCGGATTTCGCCACGTCACCACGCCGGCCGCGGCCGCGCCACCCGATTACCGGACCTTCACCGACGTCACCATGGATCTTGCCCAGTTCACCCTCCAGTACGACCGCCCCAGCACCGACGTCGAGTCGCTCAAACGCGCGATCGCCAACAAGCTGATGTACCAGATCGGCAAGAACCCCGAGTCGGCGCTGCCGGAAGACTGGCTGCACGCAGTCGCCTACACCGTGCGCGACCACCTGGTCGAGCGCTGGATGAAGACCACACGGGCGAGCTACGCGCAGGACGTCAAGCGCGTCTATTACCTGTCGATGGAGTTCCTCATCGGCCGCAGCCTGGGCAACGCCATGCTCGCCCTCGAACTCGCCGGCCCGGTGCGCGAGGCGCTGCGCTTGCTCGACATCGACCCCGACAGCCTGCCCGAGCTCGAGCCCGACGCCGCGCTCGGCAACGGCGGCCTCGGTCGCCTCGCCGCCTGCTTTCTCGACTCCATGGCCACGCTCGGCGTGCCCGGCTTCGGCTACGGCATCCGCTACGACTACGGCATGTTCCGCCAGCAGATCGTCGACGGGCAACAGGTCGAGGTGCCCGACTACTGGCTCACGCACGGCAACCCGTGGGAGTTCCCCCGCCCCGAGATCCGCATGCGCATCCGCTTCGGCGGCCACCTGCAGGAGGATGGCGGGCGCGTGCATTGGGTGGGCACCGACGACGTGCTGGCGATGGCCTACGACTCGATCATCCCCGGCTATGGCACCGAGGTGACCAACACCCTGCGCCTGTGGTCGGCACGCGCCACCGAGGAGATCGACCTGTCGGCCTTCAACCGCGGTAACTATTTTGGCGCGGTTGAGAGCAAGAACCACTCCGAGAACGTCTCACGCGTGCTCTACCCGGACGACTCCACCCTCGAGGGCCGCGAGCTGCGCCTGCGCCAGGAGTATTTCTTCGTCTCCGCCAGCCTGCAGGACATCCTGCGCCGCTACCTTGTCGGCCACACCGACTTCGACGCCCTGCCCGACAAGGTCAGCATCCACCTCAACGACACCCACCCGGTGCTCGCGGTGCCCGAGCTGATGCGCCTGCTGGTCGACGAGCACGGGCTGGAATGGGCGCGCGCCTGGGCGTTGTGCCGGCGGGTGTTTTCCTACACCAACCACACCCTGATGCACGAGGCGCTCGAGACCTGGCCGCTGGAGATGCTCGGTCGCGTGCTGCCGCGCCACCTGCGCATGATCTTCGACATCAACGCGCACTTCCTCGCCGAGCTCAACGCCGAGCTCGGGCCCGACGTCGAGCGCATGCGCCGCATGTCGCTGATCGATGAACAGGGCGAGCGCCGCGTGCGCATGGCCTACCTCGCGATCGTCGCCTCGCACTCGGTCAATGGCGTTTCGGCGCTGCATTCGGCGCTGATGCGCGAGTCGATCTTCGCCGACTTCGCGCGCGCCTGGCCGCAGCGCTTCAACAACAAGACCAACGGCGTGACGCCGCGGCGCTGGCTGGCGCACGCCAACCCAGGGCTGGCGGCGCTGATCGACAGCCGCATCGGTCCAGCCTGGCGGCGCGACCTCGAGCAGCTCCAGGGCCTGCGCGCGCACGCCGACGACGCCGACTTCCTGCACACGCTGCGCGCGGTCAAGCAGGCCAACAAGCTGCGTCTGGCGCAGTGGATCGGCCAGCACTGCGGGCTCCACGTCGATCCGGCCGCGCTCTTCGATGTTCACGTCAAGCGCATCCACGAGTACAAGCGCCAGCTGCTCAACGTGCTGCACCTGGTGAGCCGCTACCAACGCATCCTCGCCGAGCCGAACGGCGAACACGTGCCGCGGGTGGCGATCTTCTCCGGCAAGGCGGCCTCGGCCTATCGCATGGCCAAGCTGGTGATCCGCCTCATCAACGACGTGGCTGCGGTCATCAACGCCGATGCGCGCGTCGGCGAGCGCCTCAAGGTGGTCTTCGTGCCCAACTTCAGCGTCAGCCTGGCCGAGCTCATCATTCCGGCCGCAGACCTCTCCGAGCAGATCTCCACCGCCGGCACCGAGGCCTCGGGCACCGGCAACATGAAGCTCGCACTCAACGGCGCGCTCACCATCGGCACGCTGGACGGCGCCAACGTCGAGATCCGCGAGCAGGTCGGCGAGGACAACATCTTCATCTTCGGCCACACCGCAGCCGAGGTCGCGCAGATCCGCAACGGCGGCTACCAGCCGCGCCAGTACTACGAGCGCGACGCGCGCCTGGCCGCGGCGCTCGACGCGATCCGGGCGGGCCTCTTCAGCCCGGACGAGCCGGGGCGATACCAGGCGATCTTCGACACCCTGGTGAACTGGGGCGACCACTACCTGCTGCTGGCCGACTACGCCAGCTATCTCGACGCCCAGGACCAGGCCGACGCGCGCTACCGCGATCCGCTGCAATGGAGCCGCTGCAGCCTGCTCAACATCGCCGGCATGGGGGCGTTCTCGTCCGACCGCACCATCGCCGAGTACGCGCGCACGATCTGGCACACCGAGCCGCTGCGCATCGGCAGCCCGGGCGGGCTGTGAAGGCACGCGGGCGGCGGCATGGGGGCCGCCCGCGGCGCGATCGGCACGAATAAGTGCAATGCATCGGCCCCGCGCACGCTTTCCATGAGCGTCGCGGAGTGCGGCGGGCGATAATCGCGCGGCAGGGGCACGCAATCACAGGGAGCTTGCGGCGATGACGGCAGAACTCGAAACCATCCTGGAGCGTCACCGGCGCGATCCGCTGCAGTTGCTGCAGATCCTGATCGAGCTCCAGGCCCGTGACGGCTGGCTGCCGCCGGCCACGCTCTCCGCGCTGGCGGCCGCGCTCGGCATCCCGCGCGCCCGCGTCGAGAGCACCGCGAGCTTCTACAGCTTCCTGCACACCCGGCCGGCGGGCGAATACCGCATCCTGTTCTCCGACAACATCACCGACCGCATGCTCGGCAACCAGGCGCTGATGCAGACGCTGTGCGACAAGCTCTGGCTGCAGCCGGGCAAGGTGTCGGAGGACGGCCTGGCGAGCGTGTCGACCACCTCGTGCACCGGCATGTGCGACCAGGGGCCGGCGCTGCTGGCCAACGGGCGCACGATCACCCGCCTCACGCTCGAGCGCATCGACGAGATGGCGCACCTGATCCGCCGCCGCGTGCCGGTGGGCGACTGGCCGCCGGAGTGGTTCCATGTCGAGGACAAGCTCCGCCGCCGCGACGTGCTGCTCGACCACGGCCTGGCGCCGGGTGCGGCGCTCGCCGCGGCGCTCGAACGCGGCCCCACCGGGCTGCTGTGGGAGATCGAGCGCTCCGGCCTGCGCGGCCGCGGCGGCGCGGGTTTCGGCAGCGACATCAAGTGGCGCTCGTGCCGCGACGCCTGGGGCGACGCGCACTACGTGATCTGCAACGCCGACGAGGGCGAGCCCGGCACCTTCAAGGACCGCGTGCTGCTGTCGAGCTACTTCGACCTGGTGGTCGACGGCATGTGCATCGCCGGCATGGCGATCGGCGCCAACAAGGGCTTCATCTACCTGCGCGGCGAATACCGCTACCTGCTCGACCGCCTGGAAACACGCCTCGCCCAGCGCCGCGAACAGAACCTGCTCGGGCGCAACATCCTGGGCCGCGGCTTCTCCTTCGACATCGAGATCCACCTCGGCGCCGGCGCCTACATCTGCGGCGAGGAATCCGCGCTGATCGAGTCGCTCGAAGGCAAGCCGGGCAAGCCGCGCATCCGCCCGCCCTTCCCGGTCACCAACGGCTATCGCGGGCAGCCGACCACGGTGAACAACGTCGAGACGCTCGCCCTCGCCGCGCTGATCGCGGTGCGCGGCGGCGACTGGTTCCACGCCATCGGCACCCCGGCCTCGACCGGCACCAAGCTGCTGTCGGTGTCGGGCGACGTCGAGCGCCCGGGCATCTACGAGTTTCCCTTCGGTGTCACCGTGGCCGAGGTGCTCGAGGCCGCCGGCGCGCGCGACACGCAGGCGGTGACGAGCGCCGGCGCGGCCGGGCATTGCCTGGCTGCCGACGAGTTCGGTCGTCGCATCGCCTTCGAGGATGTCGCCACCGGCGGCTCGATCATGGTGTTCGACCGTTCCCGCGACATGTTCGAGGTGGCGCACAACTTCGCCCACTTCTTCGCCCACGAGAGCTGCGGCTTCTGCACGCCCTGCCGCGTCGGCACCGCGGTCAACGCCCGCCTGCTGGACAAGCTCGCCGCCGACCACGGCTCGCCCTACGACCTCGACGAGATCGCGAAGATGCACCGCCTGATGCAGGGCGCCAGCCACTGCGGCCTGGGCAACACGGCGACGATCGCGATCGACGACATGCTGGCCAAGTTCCGCCCCGCCTTCGAGCGCCGCCTGCACTCGCCCGACTACGAGCCCGCCTTCGACCTCGACGCGGCGCTGTCGCAGGCGCGCCGGATGACCGGCCGCGACGACCCCGGCGCCCACCTCGGCGACAACCACGAGGCCCTGGTCGAGGAGCGCCCCCATGAGCAGGGTGCCACCACTGCGGGCGCCGCGCAGTCCGTCCCCTCCTCCGCCGAGGCCGCCTCGGCAAAGGATCTGCAGCCATGAACGATTCCTTCCTGCTCGACGGCGAGGACATCTCCTTCACCCCCGGCCAGACCGTGATGCAGGCCGCCGCCGCCGCGGGCAAGTACATCCCGCATCTGTGCTGGCACCCCGACTTTGCCGCGCACGGCTCGTGCAAGCTGTGCACGGTGAAGATCGGCGGGCGCTTCGCCACGTCCTGCACGGTGCGCGCCGCCGCCGGCCAGGAGGTGGAGAACCGCACGGCAGAGCTCGACGCCAAGCGCCGCACGCTGCTGCAGCTGCTCTTCGTCGAAGGCAACCACTTCTGCCCTTCGTGCGAGAAGAGCGGCGACTGCGCACTGCAAGCCACCGCCTACGAGATGGGCATGCTGACGCCGCATTTCGACCACTTCTACCCCGATCGCCCGGTGGACGCCTCGCACCCCGACGTGCTGCTCGAGTTCAACCGCTGCATCCTGTGCGAGCTGTGCGTGCGCGCCAGCCGCGATGTCGACGGCAAGAACGTGTTCGCGCTCGCCGGCCGCGGCACGCAGTCGCACCTGGTGGTCAACAGCGACACGGGGCGGCTCGCCGACACCGACTTCGCCGTCACCGACCGCGCCGCCGCGGTCTGTCCGGTGGGCGTGATCCTCAGGAAACGGGTGGGCTTCGCCGTGCCGATCGGGCAGCGGACCTACGACCGCCGGCCGATCAGCGCGAGCACCAGCGCCGAAGACAAGGCCGGCGCCGGCATCGAGGAGGCTCGATGATGGACATCGACATCGCAAAGATCGACGCTGGCGGCGCGCCGCGCAAGCTCAAGGTGGCGACCGTGTCGCTGGCAGGCTGCTTCGGCTGCCACATGTCCTTCCTCGACATCGACGAGCGCCTGCTGCCGCTGCTCGATCTGATCGAGTTCGACCGCTCGCCGCTCACCGACATCAAGCACTGCGGTCCCTGCGACATCGGCCTCATCGAGGGCGGGGTGTGCAACGCCGAGAACGTGCATGTGCTGCGCGAATTCCGCGCCAACTGCAAGGTGCTGATCGCGCTCGGCGCGTGCGCGGTCAATGGCGGCCTGCCCGCGCAGCGTAATCATCTCGAGCTCGCCGACATCCTGCAGGAGGTCTATCGAACCGGCCACGGTCTCGCCGAGGGCAGCCGCATTCCCGACGACCCCGAGCTGCCGCTGCCGCTGAACCAGGTCCATCCGGTGCACGAGGTGGTGAGGATCGATCACTTCCTCCCTGGCTGCCCGCCCTCGGGCGACGCGATCTGGGCCTTCCTGACCCAGTTGATCGAAGGCAGGGACCCGAGCCTGGGACATGGGCTGCTGCACTATGACTGAGACCTCGAAAGGCTCGCGGCTTGCGCCGCTCCTACCAGGAGTTCGAGCGCCTGGGTTCTTCGTAGGAGCGGCGCAAGCCGCGAGCCTCTCACTGACGACGATATCCACATGAACTTCGAACTCGAAACCGCCCCCGCCGACGCCGGTACCCTGCGCCGCGTCGCCATCGACCCCGTCTCGCGCGTGGAAGGTCACGGCAAGGTCACGATCCTGCTCGACGAGGACAACAAGGTGCACCAGGTGCGCCTGCACATCGTCGAGTTCCGCGGCTTCGAGCGCTTCATCCAGGGGCGGCCGTACTGGGAAGTGCCGGTGATGGTGCAGCGCCTGTGCGGCATCTGCCCGGTGTCGCACCACCTCGCCGCGAGCAAGGCGCTCGACCTCGTCGTCGGTGCCGCACGCATCACGCCGACCGCCGACAAGATGCGCCGCCTGATGCACTACGGTCAGATCCTGCAGTCGCACGCGCTGCACTTCTTCCACCTGTCCTCGCCCGACCTGCTGTTCGGCTTCGGCTCCGAGCTCGGTCGGCGCAACATCGTCGGCGTGGCACAGCAATACCCCGACATCGCGAAGAAAGGCATCCTGCTGCGCAAGTTCGGCCAGGAGGTGATCCGCCTCACCGCCGGCAAGCGCGTGCATGGCACCGGCGCGGTACCGGGGGGCGTCAATCGCGCGCTGAGCGCCGACGAACGCAAGCTCCTGCTCGCCGATGCCTACCAGATGATCGCCTGGAGCCGCGACGCGGTGCGCATCATCAAGGAACTCCACCAGCAGGACCGCGCGCTCTACGACCACTTCGGCACCGTGCGCTCGAGCTTCATGGGCCTGGTCGCGCCCGACGGCAGCCTCGACCTCTACCACGGCGTGCTGCGCGCCAAGGACGCCGACGGCAGGATCCTCTTCGACCAGGTGGACTACCAGACTTACGACCGCCTCATCACCGAGGAGGTCAAGCCCTGGAGCTACATGAAGTTTCCCTACTTCACGTCGATGGGCCCGGAGGCGGGCTGGTACAAGGTCGGCCCGCTCGCGCGCGTGCAGAACTGCGACAGTATCCCCACGCCGTTTGCCGAGCATGAGCGCCGCGAGCTCGTCGCCTACGGCGGCGGCAAGCCGCTGCATGGCAGCCTCGCCTTCCACTGGGCGCGCATGATCGAGATGCTCTTCGCCGCCGAGACCATCAAGGACCTGCTGCACGACGACGACCTCTCCGGCACCGAGCTCATGACGAGCGGCGAGCGCCGGCGCGAGGGTGTGGGCGTGATCGAGGCCCCGCGCGGCACACTCTTCCACCACTACCAGGTGGGCGACGACGACCTCGTCACCATGGCCAACCTGATCGTCTCCACCACCAACAACAACCAGGCGATGAACACGGCGGTGCGCGAGGTGGCGAAGCAATACCTCCACGGTCAGGAGATCACCGAGGGCCTGCTCAACCACATCGAGGTCGCCATCCGCGCCTTCGACCCCTGCCTGTCCTGCGCCACCCACGCGCTCGGGCAGATGCCGCTGGAGGTCACGCTGGTGGATGCCGAGGGCACGGAGCTGGACCGGAAATACAAGGCATGAGCGCGCCGGTGCTGGTCTTCGGATGGGGAAATCCGAGCCGCGGCGACGACGCGCTCGGGCCGCTGTTCGTGGAGGCGGTCGAGGCGATGAAGCTGCCGGGGATCGAGTGCCTGACCGATTTCCAGCTCCAGGTCGAGCATGCGCTGGATCTGCGTCGCCGTAGCCGGATCCTGTTCGTCGATGCATCCGGTACGGCACGGCCGCCTTTCGAATTTCAGCCGATCGCAGCGGCCCGCGACGACAGCTTCACCACCCACTCGGTCTCGCCGCAGAGCGTGCTACAGGTGTTCGAGGACCTCGAGGGCCGGCCCGCGCCGCCCAGTTGGTTGCTCGCCATCCGCGGTGACTCATGGGAACTCGGCACCGCGCCAGCCCCCTCCGCCAACGCCAACCTGCGCGCCGCCATCGCGGCCTTCACAGCCTGGCTCCCCGACCTGTAGAAGCGGCGCAAGCCGCGAACTCGGCGGGCTCGTTGTCGACGTGGGTGGAACGATCGACGCCGCATTCGCGCCTGGCGGCGCTCCTGCAAGAAACGGCGCGCTTGCGCGTGTCGTGTGGGAGCGGCGCGAGCCGCGATTCCTGCGTGCGGGCAGTCGACGTGGGTAGGACGGTCGACGCCGCATTCGCGCCTGGCGGCGCTCGTGCAAGGATGCGACTTACCTTCCCGCTTACAACCCGCGCAACTGCTCCAGGGCCTCCTCCACGCGCTCGACCGCGATCACCTTCAGGCCCTCGATCGGATGCTTCGGCGCATTGGCGCGCGGAACGATGGCGGTGTCGAAGCCGAGCTTGGCGGCTTCCTTCAGGCGCTCCTGGCCACGCGGTGCGGGGCGGATCTCTCCGGCGAGACCGACCTCGCCGAACACCGCGAGGCCGCGCCGAAGCGGGCGGTCGCGCAGCGAGGAGACGATCGCGAACAGGATCGCGAGGTCGGCGGCCGGCTCGGTGATCTTGACGCCGCCGACCGCATTCACGAAAACGTCCTGGTCGAAGCAGACCACGCCGGCGTGACGGTGCATGACCGCGAGCAGCATCGCCAGGCGGTTCTGCTCCAGGCCCACCGACAGCCGGCGCGGGTTGGGGCTCTGCGACGAATCGACCAAGGCCTGCACCTCGACCAGCAGCGGGCGCGTGCCCTCCTGGGTGATCAGCACGCAGCTGCCGGCGACCTGCTGCGAGTGCTGCGACAGGAAGATCGCCGAGGGATTGGACACACCGCGCAGGCCGCGCTCGGTCATGGCGAACACGCCGAGTTCGTTGACCGCACCGAAGCGGTTCTTGAAGGCGCGGATCAGGCGGAAGCTGGAGTGCGTGTCGCCCTCGAAGTACAGCACGGTGTCTACGATGTGCTCGAGCACGCGCGGGCCGGCGAGCGTGCCGTCCTTGGTGACGTGGCCGACCAGGATCAGGCTGGTGCCGCTCTGCTTGGCAAAGCGGGTGAGCTGGGCGGCGCATTCGCGCACTTGGGCGACCGAGCCGGGGGCGGACTGCAGGGTCTCGGAATAGACGGTCTGGATCGAGTCGATGACCGCCACGCGCGGGCGCGCCTCGCGCAGGGTGTGGAGGATGCGTTCGAGGTTGATCTCGGCGAGCATCTGCAGGGGCGACTGCGGTAACTGCAGGCGCTGGGCACGCAGCGCGACCTGCTCGCCCGACTCCTCGCCGCTGACGTAGATGACGCCGCCCGCCTTGATGCCCTTGCCCGTCGCGCCCTCGCTGCCAGCCGACGCACGCGTCGCGGCCAGGTTGGAGAGCGCCTGCAGCAGCAGGGTGGATTTTCCGATACCCGGGTCGCCGCCGATCAGCACCACGCCGCCGGCGACCAGGCCGCCACCGAGCACGCGGTCGAATTCGTCGAGACCGGTGGGCTGGCGGGGTTCTTCGCGGGGTTCGAGCGCCGACAGGGGCTGCAGCCGGCTGGTCTCGCCGGCGAGCGCGGCGAAGCGGCTGCCCGCAGCCGGCGCTGCGGGCTCGAGCACGGTCTCGACAAGGGTGTTCCAGGCCTGGCACTGCGGGCACTGGCCTTGCCAGCGCACGGCCTGCGCACCGCATTCGGTGCAGACGAAAGCGGATTTCTGCCGTGCCATCAAGGTCTTCCGTAACTGCGACAGGGCTCCGGCCGCGGCCGGAGCAAAAGCTTGCGGGGAATCAGTCCTGCTCGGTCGCGATGCGGGCGAACTCCTCGCAGACGTGGTCGGCGAAGGCGTTGATCAGGCGCGAGCGGAACTTGTCGCGTGGCAGGATGACCTCGAGCGGGGTGTGCAGCCGCGGCTGCAGCGGGATCGCCACCAGCCTGCCCTCTTCCACGTCGCGCCGGATCGCGCGCCCGGAGGCGATCGCGAAGCCGAGGCCCGCGGCCGCGAGCTGCTTGACCGCGGCGAGGCTGCCGAGCTCGGCGCACAGGGTGATCTGGCTGCCGGCGATGCCGGCGGCCTCGAAGAACTCGTCGGCGATCTGGCGGATGCCATTGCCCGGGTCGCGGTCGATGAAGGGGTGGCCGACGAGGTCGCGGGCGGTGAGCTCCTTGAACTTCGCCAGCGGATGGCCGGGGCTGCAGATTACCAGGAGGTCGTCGCGCGCGGCGCTGCGGCGTTCGATGCTGGGCTGCTCGGTGGCGATCTCGATGAGGCCGAGGTCGAGATCGCGCGCGGCGACGCGATCCTCGGTGAGCTTGGAGGTTCCGACCACCACGCGCGGCAGCACGCCGGGGTAGCGGCGCTTGAAGCTCTCCAGCACCTGCGGCAGCCAGTAGGCGGCGATCGTCGTGCTGGTGCCGATGCGCAGCTGGCCGGCGAGCTCGTCGGTGAGTTCGGAGACGCGCGAGTCGAGCTCGGCCGACAGACCGAGGATGCGCTCGGCGTAGGCGAGCACGAGCTCGCCCGCGGCGGTGAGCGTGATCTTGCCGTGCCCGCGATCGAGCAGGCGGGTGTCGAAGTGTTCCTCGAGCTGCTTGATCTGGAAGGTGACGGCCGGTTGCGTCATGTGGAGGTGTTCCGCGGCTCGGGTGAACGAGCCGTGCTTCGCAACCGCGTGGAAAACCTGGAGTCTGCGATCTGCCATGGTGTGGATAAGTACGTTTTATTTACGCGAATTAAAGCACAAACCGGCGCATTCAGGTGGATCCCTGCGCGTTCATCCCGAGAACCTGCTCGCTGCGGCCTCAAACCGTTGCCATACGGGCATCTGCGCGCCCTCGCACAAGCGCTGCGCGAGATCATCACAGGGCAATCCGCTTCGTGATATAAACCGCGCTTCGACCTTCCGCCGCGACCCGACGATGCCGCTCGGCTTCTACATCATCATGGCAGCGCAGTTCTTCTCCGCGCTGGCCGACAACGCCTTGCTGATCATCGCCATCGCCATGCTCCGGGACATGGCGGCCCCCTCCGAATACGAGCCGCTGCTCAAGCTCTTCTTCACCGTCTCCTACGTCGCGCTCGCCGCCTTCGTCGGCGCCTTCGCCGATTCGATGCCCAAGTGGCGAGTGATGCTGATCAGCAACACGATCAAGATCGGCGGCTGCCTGATGCTTTTCCTGGGTACGCATCCACTCTTCGCCTACGCGGTGATCGGGCTGGGCGCGGCGGCCTACTCGCCGGCGAAGTACGGCATCCTCACCGAGTATCTGCCCCACCGCCTGCTGGTGGTGGCCAACGGCTGGATCGAGGGCCTCACGGTGGCGGCGATCATCGTCGGCACCGTGATCGGCGGGATCATGATCCGTGGCGACGTCTCCACCTGGCTGATGGGGCTGGGCCTGCCCGGCGCCGGCTCGGCCTTCGGCGCGGCGGTGCTGGTGGTCGGCACCCTGTACCTGGTGGCGGCGATCTTCAACATGTACATCCCCGACACCGGGGTGGACCACAAGCCGCTCAAGAGCAATCCGCTCTACCTGCTGCACGACTTCAACCACTGCCTGCGCCTGCTCTGGCGCGACAAGCTCGGGCAGATCTCGCTCGCGGTCACCACGCTGTTCTGGGGCGCAGGCGCGACGCTGCAGTTCATCGTGATCAAGTGGGCCGAGCACAACCTGGGCATGAACCTGTCGCAGGCCTCGATGCTGCAGGGCGTGGTGGCGCTCGGCGTGGCCACCGGCGCGGTGCTGGCGGCGCGCTACATCACGCTGCGGCGCGCGGTGAACGTGATCCCGCTCGGCATCGCCATGGGCCTCGGAGTGATGATCATGGTCGGCGTCACCGAGGCCTGGGTCGCGATGGCGCTGATGGTGATCGTGGGCGGGCTGGCAGGCTTCTTCGTGGTGCCGATGAACGCCCTGCTGCAGCACCGCGGCCACATCCTGATGGGCGCCGGGCACTCGATCGCGGTGCAGAACTTCAACGAGAATCTGTCGATCCTGATGATGACCGGCACCTATGCGCTGCTGATCGTGCTCGGCCTGTCGATCAACACCGTGATCGTGCTGTTCGGGCTCTTTGTCGCCGGCACCATGCTGCTGGTGAAGCGCCGCCACGAGGCCAACCAGCGCGAGTTCGACAACGTGGCGCTGCTCGAGGATCGCCCGCACTGAGGCCGGGTGGCCTTCGCCCCCGGCCCGCCCGGCACCCCGCCACCGCCTTCACCCCGTCTCGGCGATCAGCCGGCGCGCGAAGCAGAGGTCTTCCCATGCCTTGGCCTTGTCCTGCGGATTGCGCAGCAGATAGGCCGGATGGTAGGTGACCACGACCGGAGTGCCCGCGCGCTCGAAGCGCTTGCCGCGCGCGGCCGAGATTGCGATCTCGCGATCGAGCAGGGCCTGGGCGGCCGGACGGCCGAGCGCGACCAGCAGCTGCGGCTGCACGAGCGCGATCTGGCGATCGAGATACGGCTGGCAGGCGGCGATCTCGCCGCGTTCTGGAGTGCGGTTGTGTGGCGGTCGGCACTTGACCGCATTTGCGATATAGACGTCTTCTCCGCGCTTCAGCCCGATCGCCGCGAGCATGTTGTCGAGCAGGCGCCCGGCCTGGCCGACGAAGGGCTCGCCACGCTGGTCCTCCTCCGCGCCCGGCGCCTCGCCCACCAGCATCCAGCGTGCCTGGCGGTCGCCCACGCCGGGCACGGCCTGCTTGCGGCGCTCGCACAGCCCACAGGCCTTGCAATCGCGGATCTCGGCTTCGAGCGCGTCCCATTCGAGCGTGGAGATGCGGGCGCCGCGAGCCGGATCCGGCGCCGCAGGCGCAATGCGAACGGCTGCGGGCGTCGAAGCGTCCGCGGGCTGGGGGCGCGCGGCACGGTGCGGGCCGGCTTGGAACGCAGCGCTCGATCGCGGTCCGGCAGCCGGGGCCGTTGCGGCTGGCGGAGGATTCGGCGTACGCGGCACCTCGACCCGGGGCGAGGCGGTCGCGTCGGTTTCGGTCGATGCAGGCTCGGCCGCTTCACGCTCCGCATCATCCGCTTCGGATACCTCCGCCTTCCGCGTGCGCAGGCGCCAGATCGGGCCGAGTCCCATCTCGCGCAGCACCGCGTCGCGGCGGGAGGACAGGCGCGGCGACATCACAGCGCCCGCCTCATCACGATCGCGTCCTCGCGCCCACCCGCCGCGGGGTAATACCCGCGCCGGCGACCGATCTCGACGAAGCCGCTGCGCGCGTAGAGGCGCAGCGCCGCGGCGTTGGAAGGCCGCACCTCGAGGTAGAAATCCCGCGCGCCGCGCGTCTTCGCCCCTTCGGCCAGCCAGTCGAGGAAGCGCTTGCCCAGCCCCCTGCCCTGCAGCTCGCCGACGATGCCGATGTCGAGCAGATGCGCTTCGTCGAGCACGTTCATCACGACCGCGTAGCCGGAAGGGACACCGTCGCAGGACAGGATCCAGGCGTCGTAGCCGCTGGCCAGCGAGTCGGCGAAATTGCCGCGCGACCAGGGATGGGCATGGAGCTCCGCCTCGCGCGCGCCGACCCAGTCGAGGTCTCCCTCGCCCATCGGCGCAAAGGCCAGCGCCAGCATCAGGCACGCCCTCCGCGCGCGAGTCGCTCGGCGGTGGTGAAGGCGACCTTGTCGCGCACGTAGAGCGGCGCGGCCAGCTCGGGGGCCACCAGCCCGCCTTCGCGCGCCTGGATCGCCCCGAGGCGGGCAATCTCTTCCGCACGCGGGTGAAGGTCGGGCTGGCAGGCGACGAGACGCCCTGCAGTGCGCGCCTCGAGTTCCTCCGGCCAGGCGCGGAAGGCCGACCCGGCAGCGCTCCACTCGCCGGGGGGCAGCTCGAGATCCAGCGGCGCGCAACAGCGCGGCATGCCCTGCGGCTGCGGCACCCCTTCGGTGTCGGTCACGAAGCTCGCCCAGTAGATCTCGCCCATGCGCGCATCGGTGGCCGCCAGCACCCGCGGCGCGCCGACCTGGAGCGCGAGCGCCTGCAGGCTGCCGACCACGGCCACGCCGAGATCCGCTGCCAGCGCGATGCCTTGCGCGACACCGCAAGCCAGCCGCAGCCCGGTGAAGGCACCCGGACCGGCGCCGAAGGCGACCGCGTCCAGCCGCGCCACGGCGAGCCCGGTCTCGGCAAGGAGTTCGCGCAGGTCGCGCAGCACCGCCTCGGAGTGATTGGCCGCGCCCTGGATGCGGCGGACGAGCAGCTCGTCACCATGCAGCAACGCGACGCTGCCGTGTTCGGTGGCGGTTTCGATGGAGAGGATGTTCATGGGGCCGCCATTCTACCGGGAGCGCGCCGGTTCGTTGCGGCCGCGGTTGTCACGCGGCGGCATCGACAGGGGCGAACGAAGACCGCGACCGCATGCGGGGGCGGGTATCCCGACTGCCGGATTGCCGAGTGCTCAGCGCTGCGGCTTGCGCCCCGATTCCTCGCGGTAGGCGCCGCGCGCGGCGTCGCGCATGTGGCGGCGCAGGTCGCTGCGCTCCTCCTCGCTCATGCGCCGGCGCTCGCGCGCGCCCTCGCGCTCTTTGCGCTGGTCGCTCAGGGTGTCGCGCCATTCCTGCCGGTCCTCGGCTCCCGCCGGACGCAAGCGTTGCGCCTGCTCCTCTCCACCGACGATGAAGCGTAGCTGCGCGCTGGCCGTGGTGGGCGCGAAGACGAAGAACGCCAGCAAGCCGCAAACGAGGGAAGCGCGCACGCACGGCCGGCAGGCAAGGTGCTGCGCGGGATGCCGGAAGGCGTGGGAAACGCGGAAAAGGGTCATGAGAGCACGACGTCGGCCCCTACGGCCTCGAGGAGGCACGGAACCGACGCAGGAAAGCGATGACCGCACCTTACGGCAAACCGCCCGGTGCGCAAAGCCTTCGCGGGCCTGATCGCGACTGCTTTGTAAGCCGATATTGCCTCTCCGTCCCCGCCTTACGAAGGCTTACCGGGAGCCCCCCGCGACCGGCCCCGGGAAGGCTGGCACCCTGCCGCGAGTCAGGCTAGCATTCCGTTCATGAACCAGAAAAACCGCTATCGCATTCTCGTGGTGGATGACGACGCGCGCCTGCGCGAGTTGCTGTCCCGATACCTTCAGGAACAAGGCTTTTCGGTGAAGGCCGTCGGCGATGCGCCGATGATGGATCGCGCCCTGCACCGCGAGCATTACGACTTGATCGTGCTCGACCTGATGCTGCCCGGCGAGGACGGGCTGTCGATCTGTCGTCGGCTGCGCGCCGCCGAGAACCAGATCCCGGTCATCATGCTCACCGCCAAGGGTGACGACGTGGATCGCATCGTCGGGCTGGAGATGGGCGCCGACGACTACGTCGCGAAGCCCTTCAACCCGCGTGAGCTGGTGGCGCGTATCCAGGCGGTGATGCGTCGTCAGCCCCACACCCTCCCGGGCGCGCCCACCCCCGAGGACGAGATCGTCGCGTTTGGCCGGGTCAAGGTGAACCTGGGCACCCGCGTGCTTGTCCGCGATGGCGAGGAGATTCAGCTCACCACCGGCGAATTCTCGCTGCTCAAGGTGCTGCTCACCCACCCGCGCCAGCCGCTGTCCCGCGACAAGTTGATGGAACTCGCGCGCGGGCGCGAGTACGGTGTGTTCGACCGGGCGATCGACGTCCAGGTCTCGCGCCTGCGCAAGCTGGTCGAGGACGATCCCGCCAAGCCGCGCTACATCCAGACCGTGTGGGGTTTCGGCTACGTCTTCGTGCCCGATGAGCAGAAGGGCGGCGAGGACAACGGCGGGCAGCCGGACACCCCGGCCGGCGGCGAGGACTGATGGCGGGCACGGTCGAGGCAGCGGGCGGGCCGGCGCGGCCCCGCCTGCTGCCGAGCACCCTGCTCTGGCAGACCTTCCTGCTCGTCGCGCTGCTGCTGATCGTCGCCCTCGGCAGCTGGGTGCAGATCTTCCGCTACTTCCAGGAGCCGGCGCGCTCGCGCGACGTGGCGCAGATGGTGGTTTCGGTGATCAACCTCACCCGCACCGCGCTGATCAACGCCGACTTCGACCGTCGCATGGATCTGCTGATCGACCTCGCCGCCCTGGAAGGCATCCGCATCTATCCCGCCGAGGCCACCGACGAGCTCGCGCCGCTCGCCGACACCCGGCCCTTGCGCTTGCTCACTGCCGACGTACGTCGGCAGCTCGGCGACCATACCCGCTTCGCCTCGCGCTGGAAGACGTTGGACGGCTTCTGGGTGAGCTTCCGTCTCGATCCGGACGACGCCAACGATGAATACTGGGTGATGCTGCCGCCCGAGCGTATCGAGAACCCGGACGATTTCGGCTGGCTCGGCTGGGGGGGGGGCGCGCTGCTCGCCGCCCTGCTCGGCGCCTTCCTGATCGTCGCCCGGGTGAGCGCGCCCCTGCGCCAGCTCGCGCGCGCGGCGCGCATGGTGGGCAGCGGCGAGCGCCCGCCTCCGCAGCCCGAGAGCGGCCCGCAAGAGATCGCGCTGGTGGCGCGCGCCTTCAACCAGATGGCGGGCAACCTCGCGCGCATGGACGAGGACCGCGCGCTGATCCTCGCTGGCGTCTCCCACGACCTGCGCACGCCGCTCGCGCGCCTGCGCCTGGGTATCGAGATGTCGGGTGCGCCCGACGACGAGGTCACCGCGATGGTCGCGGACATCGGCGAAATGGATCGCATCATCGGCCAGTTCCTCGACTTCGGCCGCGGCGACGCGCAGGAGCCCACCGCGGCCATCGATCTCGCCACCCTGGCGCGCGAGGTCACCGAACCGTACCGGTTGCGCGGCGTGGATCTTCGCCTGGAGGTCCCGGAGAGCCTGTTCGTACAGGCGCGCGCCCTGTCGATCCGGCGCGCGCTCGCCAACCTGATCGACAACGCCCTGCGCTACGCGGGCGGGAACGCGCCGCTGGAGGTGACGGTCTCCATCGAGGACGGGCAGGCACGCATCGAGGTCGCCGACCGCGGACCGGGCATCCCCGAGAGCGAGATCGAGCGCATGCGCCAGCCCTTCACCCGGCTCGAGAAGGCGCGCAGCAACACGAAGGGCGCCGGCCTGGGCCTGGCGATCGTGGATCGGGTGATGCGCGCCCACCAGGGCCGCCTCGAGCTGTCCGCCCGCGATGGCGGCGGTCTGCGCGCGGCGCTCTGCCTGCCGCTCGCGGCTCCCGCCGGGGAACAGGATAGAATGCGGCGCTCCGCGCACAGCGAACCGGACCGACCATGAAATTCCTCTTCGATCTCCTGCCGGTGATCCTTTTCTTCGCCGCCTACAAGATCGGCGGCGCCAACTCCGAAGCCTCGCATGCCTTCGCTGCCAGCTGGCTGGGCGACGGCATCGCGGTCTCGCAGGCGCCCATCCTGATCGCGACCTTCGTCGCCATCCTCGCCACCTTCCTGCAGATCGCACTGGTGTGGCTCAAGCACCGCAAGGTGGACACCATGCTGTGGATCAGCCTGGCGATCATCGTCGTATTCGGCGGCGCCACCCTCTTCTTCCACAACCCCACCTTCATCAAGTGGAAGCCGACCGCGCTCTACTGGCTGTTCGGCGTGGTGCTGCTCGGCTCGGCCTCGCTGCTCGGACGCAACCTCATCCGCACCATGCTGGAGGCCCAGATCAAGCTACCGGACCCGGTTTGGGCGCGGCTCAACCTCGCCTGGGCCGGTTTCTTCATCGCGATGGGCGTGCTCAACCTTTGGGTCGCCTACAACTTCAGCGAAGAAGCCTGGGTCGACTTCAAGATGTTCGGCGGCATGGGGCTGATGCTCGCCTTCGTGCTCGCCCAGGGTTTCTACCTGTCCCGTCACATGGAAGAGGAAAGCAACTGATGCTCTACGCCCTGATCGGAGAGGACGCTCCCGGCGCGCTCGAGACGCGCCTCGCGGTGCGCCCGCAACATGTCGCCCGCCTCGAGGCATTGCGCGACGACGGCCGCCTGTTGCTGGCCGGGCCGATGCCCGCGATCGACTCGCCCGACCCCGGCCCGGCGGGCTTCGCCGGCAGCCTGATCGTCGCCGAGTTCGACTCGCTCGCCAGCGCCGAGGCCTGGCTTCGGGACGACCCCTACGTGCGCCAGGGCGTGTTCGTACGGACCACCGTGCGCCCGTTCCGGAAGACGCTGCCGTGAGCGCGACGAGGGTCGAGCGCATCCGCGCCGCGCTGCAGGAACGCTTCGCACCGACACGCCTCGAGATCGGCGACGACAGCGCGCTGCACGCCGGGCACGCGGGTGCGCGCGAGGGAGGCGGACATTATCGGGTTTTCATCGTCTCGGAAGCTTTCCAGGGCTGCAGCAGAGTCGTCCGGCAGCGTATGATCTACGACGCGGTCGGGGACATGATGCACAAGGACATCCATGCCCTCGCCATCCGCGCGCTAACGGCCGCAGAGGCCGAATCACAAGGACATTGAAGGAATCTCCATGAAACATTTCCCGAGCCGTCTCGCCATCACCCTGCTTGCCGGCTTCCTCGCGCTGCCCGCCCTCGCCGCATCCCCGGTCGCCAAGGTCAATGGAGTCGCGATTCCCGGCGAGCGTTCCGACGCCATGCTGGCCGAGCAGCGCGCCCAGGGCGCGCCCGACGGTGAACAGCTGCGCAATGCGGTGCGCGAGGAACTGATCCGCCGCGAGGTACTGAGCCAGGAAGCCGGCAAGAGGGGCCTGGACAAGAAGGCGGACGTGAAGGCGCAGATGGAGATGGCCCGCCAGGCCATCCTGATCCGTGCCTACCTGCAGGACTACGTGCGCACGAACCCGGTCGACGACGCCGAGCTGAAGAAGGAATACGAGGCCATCAAGGGCCGCATGGGCGACAAGGAATACAAGCCCCGCCACGTGCTGGTCGAGACCGAAGACCAGGCCAAGGCGATCATCGCCCGCCTGCAGGGCGGTACCGCCTTCGAGGAAGTCGCCAAGGAGTCGCGCGACCCGGGCTCCAAGGAGCGCGGCGGCGAGCTCGGCTGGAGCAACCCCGCCATGTACGTGAAGCCGTTCTCGGATGCGATGGTCCAGCTCCAGAAGGGCAAATACACGACGACGCCCGTCAAGAGCGATTTCGGCTATCACGTGATCCAGCTCGACGACGTGCGCGACGTGCAACCGCCGCCGTTCGAGGAGGTCAAGCCGCAACTGCAGCAACGCCTGCAGCAGCAGAAGATCGAGCGCCACGTGCTCGATCTGCGCGAGAAGGCCAAGGTCGAGTAAGCGCCCGTCCTGTCCGCGCCTTCCGACGCTCCTGCGTGGAAGGCGCTGCGGCGCTGGAAGGCGCGAACACGAACACAAGAAAAACCCGCTGCGGGCACTTGCCCGGCAGCGGGTTTTTTTCGCTCGGTCGCTCCGGCGCTTCCACGCCGGGCAATATCCGGTCAGAACAGCTCTTCGGTCAGCTCCAGCGCGCCCGGGGCGCCATTGACGACCGTGTAGGCCAGACCGCCGGCCTGCGCGAGCACGTGGTCGGCATAGAAGCGCGCGGTGACGATCTTGGCCTTGCAGAAGCCGGCATCGCCCTCGCCCGCCTCGAGCTTGCGCTTGGCCACCAGCGCGGCGCGCGCCATCTGCCAGCCGCCAGCCACGATGCCGAGCAGCTTCAGGAAGGGCACCGAACCGACCGAGGCCGCCTTGATGTCCTGGGAGTAGGTGGCGAGGATGTAGGCCACAGCCTCTTCCACGGCCGCGATGCCCTTGCCGAGCGCGCGCGCGATGGCTGCGAAGGCCTCGTCCTGCACGCCGGCCACTTCGGCCTCGACCGCGCGCATCATCTTCACAACGGCACCGACGGTGGCGCCGTTCTCACGGGCGATCTTGCGGCCGATCAGATCGTTGGCCTGGATGGCGGTCGTGCCCTCGTAGATCGTGGTGATGCGCGAATCGCGGAAGTGCTGCGCCGCGCCGGTCTCCTCGATGAAGCCCATCCCGCCGTGCACCTGCACGCCGTCCGAGGTCACGTCGATCGAGTTCTCGGTGCACCAGCCCTTGACCACCGGGATCATCAGGTCGACGAAGGCCTGATTCTGCGCACGCACAGCCTCGTCGGCGTGGTGATGCGCCTTGTCGAAGGCGGCGCCGACGACGTAGGCGAGTGCACGCATGGCCTCGGTCTTGCTCTTCATGTTCATGAGCAGGCGACGCACGTCGGCGTGATGCAGGATGTTGACCTTCGGACCGCCGCGCACGCCGGCGTCGGTGCCCTGGATGCGATCCTTGGCGTACTGCAGCGCGTGCTGGTAAGAGCGCTCGGACAGCGCGAGGCCTTCCATGCCGACCGCGAAGCGGGCTTCGTTCATCATGATGAACATGTACTCGAGGCCGCGGTTGGGCTCGCCGACCAGAGTACCGATCGCGCCGCCCTTGTCGCCGAAGGCGAGCACGGCGGTGGGGCTGGCGTGGATGCCGAGCTTGTGCTCGATCGACACGCAATGCACGTCGTTGCGCGCGCCCAGGCTGCCGTCGGCGTTGACCATGAACTTGGGCACGACGAACAGCGAGATGCCCTTCACGCCCTCGGGCGCGTCCGGCAGACGGGCGAGCACGAGGTGGATGATGTTGTCGGTGAGGTCGTGCTCGCCGTAGGTGATGAAGATCTTCTGCCCGAAGATCTTGTAGGTGCCGTCGCCCTGCGGCTCGGCCTTGGTGCGCACCGCGGCGAGGTCGGAGCCGGCGTTCGGCTCGGTCAGGTTCATCGTGCCGGTCCACTCGCCGGCGATCATCTTGGGGAGGTAGAGGTTCTTCTGCTCGTCGGTGCCGCGCAGCATCAGGGCCTCGATGGCGCCGCTGGTCAGCATCGGGCACAGCGAGAAGGCCATGTTGGCCGACTTCCACATTTCCATGACCGCGGTGGCGAGCAGCTTGGGCAGGCCCTGGCCGCCGTATTCCGGATCGCACGGCAGCGCGGTCCAGCCCGACTCGGCGAACTGCGTGTAGGCGTCCTTCCAGCCCGGCGCGGTGGCGACCTCGCCATTGTTCCACTTGGCGCCTTCCTGATCGCCGGTCCAGTTCAGCGGAGCGAGCACGCCGCTGGCGAACTTGTCGGCTTCTTCCAGGATCGCGTCCACGAGGTCGGCCGAGACCTCCTCGTTGCCGGGCAACTGCATGACTTCGTCGAGACCGGCGAGCTCACGCATCACGAACTGCATGTCGCGGATGGGGGCGTTGTATTGACTCATTGTTGCGCTCCGGAAAAGGTTGAACAGCCCTACTTGTCGAGCAGATAGCGGCGATCGTCGAATGCACTCACCCATTCGGGCCGATACACCACCATCAGCGTGATGATCGCGCCGCTGATCCAGCCCTCGGAAAACCCGAGCAGCAGGAAGAACGGCAGGTAGTCGCTCCACAGGAAATCTGCGGAATACGCGCCCGACAGCGCCAGCACGGACGAGGCGGTCAGCCCCTGTGCGATTGCGGTCAGCGCGGAACCGGCAAAGCCGGTCACGAAAATGAAGATGAAGAAATGCGCCGGGAGCAGGCGCTCGATCAGGCGATGCAGACCGCTCGCGACGGAAACCGGAACCAGCACCATGAGCACGAAGTTGGCGGGCCAGTCGCCCCACTCCAGCGCGCCGTTGAGGGTGATCCCGCACAGCGCGAGCGCGAGCGCGGCGATCGCCTTCCACGGCCCGAGCGCGAGGGTTGCCGCCATCGCCCCGAGCAGGTGCAGGTTAAGCCCCGGCTTGACCCCGGCCTTCATGCTCCAGATCAGCGTGAGGCACACCGCGAAGCCGAGCAGCAGGTTCAGATGCACCCCGCCGGCGAGCTCCCTCCACGGCAGCTTGCGCGCGAGCGCGAGCAGTCCCAGCGCGGCGAGCGCGAACACCACCCCCTGAACGTCTGCCGAAAGCAGCGCCGCCGGGAGATCCATGCCCGCGCTCCTCGCGCCCGGTCAGAGCGCCCCGGTCAGTTCCGGCACCACCTGGAACAGATCGCCCACGAGGCCGTAGTCGGCGACCTGGAAGATCGGCGCTTCGGGATCCTTGTTGATCGCCACGATCACCTTGGAGTCCTTCATGCCGGCCAGGTGCTGGATCGCGCCCGAGATGCCGACCGCGATGTAGAGCTGCGGCGCGACGATCTTGCCGGTCTGGCCGACCTGGTAGTCGTTGGGCACGTAGCCCGCGTCCACCGCCGCGCGCGAGGCGCCGAGCGCGGCGCCGAGCTTGTCGGCGAGCGGCTCGAGCAGCTTGTGGTAGTTGTCGCCGCTGCCCAGGCCGCGACCGCCGGAGACGATGACCTTGGCCGCGCCCAGTTCGGGGCGCGCGCTCTTGACGATCTCGCGACCGACCAGCGCGGTCACGCCCAGGTCGGCCGCCGCCGCGACCGCCTCCACCGGCGCGGCGTTGCCGCCGGCTTCGGCCGCGTCGAACGCGGTGGTGCGCACGGTGATCAGCTTGATCGCGTCGGCGCTCTTGACGGTGGCGAGCGCGTTGCCGGCGTAGATCGGGCGCACGAAGGTGTCGGCGGACTCGACCGCGACGATGTCGCTGATCTGCGCCACATCCAGCAGCGCGGCCACGCGCGGCAGCATGTTCTTGCCCGCCGGCGTCGCCGGCGCGAGCACGTGGCTGTAGCCGCCCGCCAGGCCCTTGACCAGCTCGGCGACGTTCTCCGCGGTCTGCGCCTCGTACTGCGGCGCGTCGCACACCAGCACCCTGGCCACGCCGGCGACCTTCGCCGCCGCTTCGGCCGCGGCAGCGCAACCGGCCCCCGCCACCAGCACATGGACGTCGCCGCCCAGCTTCGTGGCCGCG
>WBZL01000416.1_pt1 | contig 47721 bp, 28 predicted proteins | sample 5204291 | NCBI WGS metagenome assembly WBZL01 (sample SAMN12344345, study PRJNA552823) | activated sludge metagenome | biome: Activated sludge suspended growth; feature: Nitrification reactor; material: Wastewater; isolation source: activated sludge from nitrification reactor of wastewater... | reverse complement strand
CAGGCTGTAGCGCGGCTGGCCAGCATAGACCGCGTCGGCACCGAAAGCCAGGGCGGCGCGCAGCATCGCCAGCGACCCTGCGGGCGCGAGCAATTCGGGAGCGTTCAGGACTGCGGGCATCCGGGAGAGCTTCGGCACGGGTAGAATGTGGCAAACCACCATGTTACTCCCATTCCTGCTCCCATTCTCCAGATTGCCCCGCCATGTCCGAAGAGATCCTGATCAACTTTACCCCGCAGGAAACGCGCGTCGCCGTCATGCATCAGGGCGTCGTGCAGGAACTGCACATCGAACGCAGCGCCAGTCGTGGCTTCGTTGGCAATATCTACGTGGGACGCATTGTTCGCATCCTGCCAGGTATGCAATCGGCGTTCATCGACATCGGCCTCGGCCGTACCGCGTTTCTGCATGTTGCCGACATTCGCGAGCCGCGTCCGAGCGACGAACCGCTGCGACCGATCGAGCGCCTGTTGTTCGAAGGACAAAGCATTCTGGTGCAGGTGATCAAGGACCCGATGGGCAGCAAGGGCGCACGCCTGTCTACGCAGGTGTCGATCGCCGGACGGATGCTGGTCTACCTGCCGCAGGACAAGCACATCGGGATCTCACAGCGCATCGAGCGAGAGTCCGAACGTGAAGCGCTGCGCGAGAAACTGGGTCGCCTGGTACCCGGCGACGAGGTCGGTGGCTTCATCGTCCGCACCATGGCCGAGAGCGCGAGCGAGGCCGAGCTCGCCAAGGACATCGAGTACTTGCGCAAACTCTGGCGCGACATCCTGACGCAATCGACCACCGCCGCCCCCCCTTCCCTGCTCTACCAGGAGTTGTCGCTGGCACAGCGGGTACTGCGCGATTTCGTCAACCCCGAGACGGCACGTATCGTCATCGACTCGCGCGAAAACTTCCAGAGGCTCACCAATTTTGCCGCCGAGTACACGCCGACGGTCGCACCCTTGCTGGAACACTATGTCGGCGAACGGCCGCTTTTCGACCTGCATGGCGTGGAAGACGAACTGCAGAAGGCCCTCGCCCGCCGCGTCGATCTGAAATCCGGGGGGTACCTGATCATCGATCAAACCGAGGCGATGACCACCATCGACGTCAATACCGGTGGCTTCGTCGGCGTACGCAACTTCGACGACACCATTTTCAAGACCAATCTCGAAGCCGCACAGACGATCGCGCGCCAACTGCGCCTGCGCAACCTGGGCGGCATCATCATCATCGACTTCATCGACATGGAAAACGAAGAGCACCGCACGGCGGTCCTCAGCGAGTTCAACAAGGCCCTGGCGCGTGACCATACGCGTCTGACGGTCAATGGCTTCACCGCACTTGGACTGGTCGAGATGACCCGCAAGCGGACGCGCGAGTCGCTTGCACATGTGTTGTGTGAGGAATGCCCGACCTGTGGCGGGCGTGGCGAGGTCAAGACGGCGCGCACCGTGTGTTACGAAATCCTGCGCGAACTGCTGCGTGAAGCCCGCCAATTCAACGCGCGCGAATATCGCGTGCTCGGCAACCAGGCGGTGATCGACCGCTTTCTCGACGAAGAGTCGCAGGGTCTGGCCATGCTCTCCGACTTCATCGGCAAACCAATTTCACTTCAGGCGGAGCCCAGCTACTCGCAGGAGCAATACGACATCGTGCTGATGTGAGATTGCGGGGCGGCCCGCTACGTCTCACCTGCTCAATGCCCGCATGGAGTGAACCCAAGTACAGAGGATGGTCGCACGAGGTCATGCTCCAATGCGCCTACGGCGTGACAAGAAGCAGGGAGGCTAGATTTGAACGTCTTCGATTTCCGCCAGCACATCGTCAACGAGTACTCGGAGTTCACCCGCAGCTTTACGCGCATCAAGGCCGAGGACATACAGTCGTACGTCACCAAGGCATACGACTCGCAGAAGTACTGGCCCGAGCCGCTCATCCAGGTTAACCCGAATTTCAAACCCGGAGGAACCGTTCAACAGCTCGTGCAAGCTGGGCAGTTACACCCTACGTGCGCGGAGATTTTCCGCCTGGGCAAGAACGAGTCATCCGTCGGGGTTCCGCTGCCCCTGCACACCCACCAGCAAGAGGCCATCCGCTTCGCCGCAGCGGGTGAGAGCTATGTGATGACCACCGGCACTGGCTCCGGCAAGTCTCTTGCGTATTTCATTCCCATCGTCGACGCTTGTTTGAAGGCGAGGCTGGCCGCGTCGGAGCGGCGGACCCGAGCCATTGTCATCTATCCGATGAACGCGTTGGCGAACAGCCAGTTGGAGGAATTGAAGAAGTTCCTCGGCAGCGAGCCCGGCCGGCGGCCGGTCACCTTCGGCCGTTACACCGGCCAGGAGGATGACGCAGAACGCCAAGCGATGGCGGCCAATCCGCCGGACATCCTGCTGACCAACTTCATGATGCTCGAATTGCTCATGACGCGGCAGAACGAGCACGACCGCGTGGTGATGCGCAATGCCAAAGGGCTGCGCTTCCTCGTTCTGGACGAACTGCATACGTATCGCGGGCGCCAGGGAGCCGATGTGGCCCTGCTGGTTCGCCGTGTTCGCGAGGCCCTCGGGGATAAACTGGTGTGCATCGGCACCTCTGCGACGATGGCGACCGATGGCACGGAGAGGGAGCACAACACTGCGGTGGCCAGAGTGGCCACGCGGCTATTTGGCACCGCCATTCCCAGCCACAACATCGTCACGGAAACCCTGCAACGCGTGACACCAGCAACGGAAACACTGAAGACGGTTGCTCCAGTGTTGGCCGCTGCGATCGATGCAGGTGTACCGAATATCTCCTTCGACGAGTTGGCCACACATCCCATGTCGGTCTGGGTCGAACTGACGCTTGGCCTGGACTATGAAAGTGGCAAGCCGAGGCGGGCGCGTCCCAAGACGCTGAAGCAAGCGGCGATTCTCCTGGCCGAGGCATCGGGGCGACCTGAGGATGTATGCCGGAGATACCTAGAGCAGTTCCTGCTGCGCGCCTACGGTGTGATGGATGACGCCGGCAAGCCGCTATTCGCATTCAAACTGCACCAGTTCATCTCTGGTGGCGGCAAGGTCTATTCAACCCTCGAGGCCCCTGGGAAACGCGAGATCACACTCGATGGTCAGCAGTTCGTAGCCGGCGACCGGAGTCGCCACCTCTACAACCTCCATTTCTGCCGTGACTGCGGCCAGGAGTACGTGCCCGTTTGGGATGTCGACGGGCCGGAGGGGCGAGCCTTCGAGCGACGGAGCATTGACGAACGCCAACACGAGGATGACGGCGTGAAGTTCGGCTTTCTAATGCCGGACGCCGCAGGCATCTGGAACGACGCTGACATTGAGCGCTACCCGGAAACTTGGGTCGAGGAGCGCGCCGACGGCGAGTGGCGCATCAAGTCGAGCTACCGCAAGTACGTACCACAAGCGGCAAAGGTGCGGCCGGATGGAGTCACGACAACTGAAGGCGGGCTGCGTGCTTGGTTTATTCCGGGGAGCTTCCGCTTCTGCCTCGGGTGTGGCACGACCCACTCAACCTCGGGGAAGGACTCGTTGCGATTGACGTCGCTATCCGGCGAGGGTCGAAGCTCGGCAACGACGATGCTGACTTTGGCATCGCTGCGCTACCTGTACGAGCAGGACGAACACCTCGGTGCCGAGGCCAAGAAGGTCTTGGGCTTCTCAGACAACCGCCAAGACGCCGCGCTTCAGGCAGGCCATTTCAATGACTTCGTGCAAGTCCTGCTAACGCGAGCTGCGCTGCTCGCAGCCTTCACCAAGGACGACGGTCGGGCCTTGTCCGAGAAGGAGGTGGCCAATGCCGTGTTCGAGGCACTCGGCTTCGACCGCGACGACCCGGGCGCTCGTGCAGAGTACATGCAGCAACCGGATGTCAAAGGCAATACACGGCGCCAGGTGCAGGATGCCATGCGGGCAATCCTGGGCTATCGGAGTTTCTTCGACCTGCGCCGCGGCTGGCGCTTCAACAACCCCAACCTCGAACAACTTGGGCTCGTCCGCATCAACTATCAGGATATTGACGACCTCGCGGCAGACGCCGACCAATGGGTCAATGCTCCCCAGGTGCTTCGGGCCGCCAATGCGCAAGAGCGCGCCGCAGTCTTGCGCGTTCTTTTCGAGACCATGCGCCAGGGCTTGTGCATTGCCACCCGTTACCTCGATCGGACTGAGCTCGACCAATTACGCACGCAGAGCTATGCCAACCTCCGCGAGCCCTGGGGATTCACTGAGGATGAGCGCCCCGTTCCAGCACGCTGGTTTGTCACACGCAGGCCGAAAGACCACGTAGGTCATCGTGGTCGGAAGCTCAATCTCGACGATTTCCTGGTCATTGGTTCAAGTCGTTCGCGGATCGGGCGCGAACTAAAGAAATCCAGCACATGGGGTGGAGGCAACCCGTATGTGACCCAGATCAAGGACGACACTTACCCGGAAGTCATCGCCGCACTACTGAAGGCGGCTGAGAGCTACGGCCTCGTCCGACAAGAGGAGACAGACATAGGAGTTACGGGTTGGCAACTGAATGGCGCTGCTCTGCTCTGGACTCCGGGTGAGGGGACCAGTCCGAAGCAATCAAATGACAATCGGTTCTTCCGCAACCTGTACCGAAACATTGCGGGGATGCTTGCCAACCCAGAGCACGAGCTCTTCGATTTCGAGGCGAGGGAGCACACGGCGCAAGTCGAGCAAGACGACCGCCTCGAGCGCGAGGCGCGTTTCCGCTTCACCGACAAGGACCGCAAGGAGTGGCGCGACAAGAAAGGTAGCGAGCTCGAATGGCTGCCCGTTCTGTTTTGCTCGCCGACCATGGAGCTGGGGGTCGACATCTCGTCGCTCAACACCGTCTACATGCGCAACGTGCCACCCACACCCGCCAACTATGCCCAGCGCAGCGGCCGAGCCGGGCGAGCAGGTCAGCCGGCGCTGGCGATTACCTACTGTGCGGCGCAAAGCCCGCACGACCAGTACTACTTCCGTGACCCGGTGCGAATGGTCCATGGGCAGGTCAATCCGCCGACTCTGGACCTCGCCAACCGCGAACTCGTGCAGAGCCATATGCATGCCATCTGGTTGGCCGAGACCGGCAAGAAGCTCGACAGCAGCATTCGTGGCCTGCTCGACATGAGTCACCCGGCGGCCCTGCCCATCCTGGAGGAGCTGGCTGCCGACCTGGACAGGCCCGAGGCCAAGAGGCGCGCCCATCAGCGTGGGCTGGCCGTCCTGGATATGCTCAAGGACGAGCTCACCCCGCAGCGCGCACCCTGGTTCACCGAGACATGGCCGGAGACCGCTTTCCAGTGCGCATACAAGGAGCTCGACGAAGCCCTGAAGCGCTGGCGCGATTTGTATCGCGCCACTGCGCGACAGATCGAGCTGAATTTCAAGATCGAGAACAACCCGGCGGCCAGCGAGCGCGAACGTCGAGAGGCGCAGCAGCGTCACAACGAAGCACGCAAGCAGCGCGACCTGCTGCTCGCCGGCGAGAGTGCCTTCAACTCGGACTTCTACACCTACCGCTACCTGGCGAGTCAGGGCTTCCTGCCCGGCTACAACTTCCCTCGCCTCCCTCTGCTGGCCTACATCCCCGCGCGCCGAGGCAACATCGGCCGCGAGAGCTTCCTCTCCCGTCCGCGCTTCCTGGCGCTGGGTGAGTTTGGTCCGTACAGCCTGATCTATCACGAAGGCAGCCAGTACCGGGTCACCAAAGCGCTACTCACCATCACCAGCCAGGACCAGGTCACCGAGGGCGCCCGCCTGGCCACAGAGGTGGCACGTCTGTGTCCGTCCTGCGGCTATGGTCACTTCCGTTCGCAACGCGATGCCGACCGCTGCTTCTCTTGTGGTGCCTCGTTGGCGGCTGCCGAGGAGGTCAAGCACCTGTATCGCATCGAGAACGTGTCCACCAAGCGCGCGGAGCGCATCACCGCCAACGAGGAAGAGCGGGTGCGCCAAGGCTACGAGATGCAGACCACCCTGCAATTCGCCGAGGCGGACGAGCGGTTGCAGAAGCTCACTACCGAGGTACTGGATTCCCAGGGTCCGCTGCTGGAGCTTCAGTACGGCCCGGCGGCCACCGTCTGGCGCATGAACTTTGGTTGGCGCCGCCGCAAGGACACGAAAGTGCTGGGGTTCATGATGAACTCGATTACCGGCCACTGGGTCGGCGGCGTCGATGATGCCGGAGAAGAGAGCGGAGACGACGTGCCGCCGGACAAGACGCCGCCGCAGCGCATAGTTCCCTACGTCGAGGATCGCCGCAACATCCTCATCATACGGCCTCACCACGGTCTGGGCGAACTGTCGGCGTCCACGTTGGCCACGCTGCAGTACGCACTCAAGCGCGGCATCGAGTCCGTGTACCAGCTCGAAGAGAGCGAGCTGATGGCCGAGCCCTTGCCGACGCGTGACAACCGGCAATCCCTCCTGTTCTATGAAGCCGCCGAGGGCGGTGCCGGCGTCCTGACCCGCCTCGCGACCGAGTCCAGCGCACTGGCGGCCGTGGCTGCCGAGGCGCTGGAAATCATGCACTTCAAGCGCCCGGCCGGAGGGCAGCCGTGGGTCAAGGCTGCGCTCGACGAGGAGCTGGGCGACGACGGCCAGCCTATCTGTGAGGCCGGCTGCTACAAATGCCTGCTGTCCTACTATAACCAGCCTGACCACCCGCTCATCGACCGCCAGGACAAGGAGACCGGTGGCTTGGTTCTCGAAATGCTGTGCCGCCTTACGCAGTCCGAAGCCAAGCTTGGTACTCATGGGCGGGCACCCGAGCAACACAGCGCCGAGTTGGCTCGTACCGCAGGCAGTTCGCTGGAGCATGCCTGGCTGGCATATGTCGAGCAGCATGGCCACCGCAAGCCCGACCGTGGGCAGCACATTATCGCCTTGGCGCAGACCTGCGCCGATTTCTTCTACGACGACTACCAGCTGGCGGTTTTCATCGACGGCCCCCACCATGAAGCCGAGGTTCAGCAAACCCAGGACGAGGCCATCACCCGGCGCCTGGAGGAGCAAGGCTACCTGGTCGTTCGCTTCTCGCGGATCACCAGCGAATGGCCCACTGTCTTCGCCGCCCATGCCGACCTGTTCGGTGCCAGCAAGAACCAATAAAGAATAAGCGATGAATTCACCGACCCCCGAGTTCCATCCCGGCAGCCTGGTCTCGGCCCGCGGCCGTGAATGGATTGTCCTTCCCGAGTCCGACATGGACACCCTGCGCTTGCGTCCACTGGGTGGCGGCGAGAAGGACGAATCACTCCTCTACCTGCCGCTCGAGCGACAGCCTGTCCGGCCCGCCACCTTTCCTTGGCCGCGTGTCGACCAGGCGAGCAATCATTCGGCCAGCCAGCTCCTGCTCGATGCGTTGCAGCTCAAGCTGCGCAATGGGGCAGGACCGTTTCGCAGCTTCGGCAATATCGCGGTCGAGCCGCGCGCCTACCAGCTCGTGCCGCTGCTGATGGCGCTCAAGCAGGCAACGATCCGCCTCTTGATTGCCGACGACGTAGGCATCGGCAAGACCATCGAGGCAGCCCTGATCGCGCGGGAAATGCTGGACCGGGGAGAAGTCCAGCGCCTGACGGTGCTCTGCCCGCCGCACCTGTGCGAGCAGTGGCAGCGCGAGCTCGCCGAGCGCTTCCACATCCATGCGCCGGTGGTCCGCACGGCCACCGCCGCCCGGCTGGAGAAGGATTTGCCTCCGGGCGCATCGCTTTTCGACGCCCACCCGTTCACCGTCGTCAGCCTAGACTACATCAAGTCCGAGCGGCGTCGCGAAGCCTTCCAGCGCTTCTGTCCGGAATTCGTCATCGTCGACGAGGCCCACACGTGTACCCACGGTGGGCAAGGGCGCCAGCAGCGTTACCAACTGCTCAAGGGACTGGCCGAAAATGCGGACCGTCACCTGGTGCTGCTGACGGCGACGCCCCACAGCGGCGACGAGAACGCGTTCTACAACCTGCTGGGCCTGCTGCGGTCGGAATTCACCGCCCTCAAGGATCTGCCCGCAGGCAGCAGGACTGACCTGCGCGACGAGTTGTCCCGTCATTTCGTGCAGCGCCGCCGGCCGGACATCGCCGAGTGGCAGGACAGCTCGATGTTCCCGGAGCGCAAGACCAGCGAAGTCACCTACCGGCTCACGGGAGCCTGGGGCCAGCTCTTCAACGACGTGCTGACCTATGCCCGGGAGCTGGTGGAGCGCGCCGAGGGACGCGCCTTGCAGGAGCAACGGATGAACTGGTGGGCGGCCCTGGCGCTGCTGCGCTGCATCTCGTCATCGCCAGCCGCCGCTGTCAACGCCCTGCGCACGCGCTTGAACGGCGCCATCGCACCGGGTGACGACCGCGAACTGACGCTGGAAGGGTCGCGTTCAAGCGACCGTTTGCGATTGGAGGACATCGACCAGCAAGGGGAGGAACGTGTGCTCGACGGCCGCGAAGATGCGCTGTCTACCGACGACATCGAACCCGCCGCCCAGACTGAGGAGACCGCCCGCCTGCAAGAACTCATCGCCGCCGCCGAACGGCTGGCGGCCCCCGGCAACGACCCCAAGCTCGAGCAGCTGCAGGCCCATCTCCAAGGCTTGCTCAAAGACGGGTTCCTGCCGGTCGTCTTCTGCCGCTACATCGCCACCGCCCATTACCTCGCCGATTTTCTGCGCGCCAAGTTCAAGGACGTCACCATCAAGGCCGTCACCGGCGAATTCACGCCCGGCGAACGCGAGGCGGCCGTCGAGGAGCTGGGGGAAAGCGACAGGCGCTTCCTGGTGGCGACCGATTGCCTGTCCGAGGGCATCAACCTCCAGAACCTGTTCACCGCCGTCGTGCACTACGACCTCTCCTGGAATCCGACCCGTCACGAACAGCGGGAGGGCCGCGTCGACCGCTTCGGGCAGAAGGCCCGCGAGGTGCGCAGCACGATGCTCTACGGCGAGGACAACCCGGTCGACGGCGCGGTGCTGCAGGTCATCCTGCGCAAGGCCGAGAGCATCCGCAAGGAGCTGGGCGTGCTGGTGCCCATGCCCGATGACGAAGGCAAGCTCACCCAGGCGCTGCTCAACGCCGTGCTGTTGCGCAAGACCAACCCCGTCGGCAAGGTTGCGCAGGCCAGCTTCGACTTCGGCGAGCCGGCCAGGGAAATCGAAGCCGCGTGGCAAAGCGCCCGCGAGAAGGCGGCCCGGAACCGTTCCATCTTTGCCCAGCGCCGCCTGAAGCCCGAGGACGTTCTGCCGGAATGGCGCAAATCGGCTGCCGTGCTGGGCGGCGAGGACGATGTCGCCCGTTTCGTCGCCCGCGCGGTGGCCAAGCTCGGCGTGCCCCTGGAAGAGTGCCGACGGCTCCCAGGGCTGGGCTCGGCCCAGCCCGCCCCGCAAGGGAGTCAGGAAAACTTGGGACGGCCCGGCGTTTTCCTGGGAGCCCACCACAAGCTGAATATCGACCAACTGCCGCTGACGGTGCGCGAACGCCTCGCCGCCGACGGCTTCATCGGCACCTTACGCGTCAGCTTCCACCAGCCGCCGGCCGCGGGTTCGCTCTTCATCCACCGCACCCATCCCATCGTTGCCGCGCTCGCCGACACGCTGCTCGAGCGCGCCCTCGAAGAGACCGCCGACGCCAGCGACGCCGATGCCGTGGCGCGCGCCGGCGCCGCCTTCGTTGGCCATGTCGGCCTGAGGACGACCGTGCTGCTCTTGCGCCTGCGCCATCAGCTTTCCGTGACCCGTGGCGCCGCGACGCGCCTGATGCTGTGCGAAGAAACCATTGCCGTGTCCGTCGCCGGTTCCGGGCATCCGGCAGTGTTGGCGCCCGACGCAGCCCGATCGTTGCTCGGTGCCGAGGCGGTTCGGAACATGCCGCCGCCGATCCGGGATCGACACCTGCGGCAAGCGCTCGACATGCTCCCCGCCTGGACGCCGCAATTGGCAGCAATGGCCAAGGAACGCGCGCAGGCCTTGCTCCAGGACCATCGACGCGTGCGTGAGGCGGCCGAGGCCAAGGGCACCTACCAGGTCACCGCCAGCCTGCCGGTGGATGTCATGGGGCTGTACGTGCTTGTCCCTTCGTTGGGTTGAACGACGCCCGAGCGCTGTATAACATATAGACATGTGATAAGGAGGTGGCTATGCATTTCAACATCTATCTGGACGACGAAACCGGAAAGCGGCTCACTGAGGCCGCGCAGCAAGCCGGCGAGAACCGCAATGCCGTCATCCGGCGCGCAGTTCAGGAGTGGCTTGCCCGTCGCGTCGAGCCGCAATGGCCGGAGACAGTGCTCTCTTTTACCGGAGAGCCGGACATGCCGGCATTTGAAGCCAATCGGGAGCACTTGGGATCCGCCAAGGCAGATCCGCTGGCATGAAGTATCTGCTCGATACCTGCACGGTTAGCGACTTCGTTAAAGGCGAGCCCAGTGTCCTGTCCACGCTCAAGAGCACTGCCCCTGCCCAGATCGCCATTTCCACCGTGACCCGCATGGAGATCGAATACGGGCTCCTCCTCAACCCCCTGCGCGCCCGGAAGCTGGCGCCGGTCCTGGACGCCCTCCTGTCCGCCATGGCGATCTTGCCCTTCGACGAAGCCGACGCGAAAGCCGCCGCTGCGATCCGCGCGGCGCTGCGCCGGGAAGGACGCCCCATCGGTCCCTACGATTGCCAGATTGCGGGCTGCGGCTTGGCGCGCGGTTTGGTGGTCGTGACCGCGAACGAAGCGGAGTTTCGGCGCATCGGCGGGCTGCGCATCGAGAACTGGCGGGAGGCATGAGCGCACAGCGAAGTGGCATGGCATGCAGGCCGTTGGCAGGCGAACGATCAGGATGGAAATGTTCGCGCGCGCATTCCTTGGCGACCTTGTTTCGCACATGCCGCAGCGCCTGTAATGGCTACTTGACCTCTGTATCCTGACTCCATGCCCCGCCGCACCACTGACCAACTCGCCTATGCGGCGATCCGCATCGAAGGCGGCCTCATCCCCGCCGACGAACTGTCACGCCTGACCACGCTCGCCGACGCGGACAGGACCGAGCAGTCCGAAAGCCACTACCGCATCCCCAAGGGCCTGAAACTGCGCGACGAGATTGCGCGCTACTGGAAGATCGCGCTCAACCTCTGGCTGGATTTCCAGCGCCTGCGCAGCCGCCAGGACGTCGACGCGCAGGCGGTGACGGCGCGCGAGTTCATCGTCCCGCTGCTGCGCGACGTGCTGGGCTTCGCCGACCTGGACCGGGCGCCCGCCATCGAGCAGGCAGGCCACCGCTATCCAATCGGCCACGCGGCCCTCGGCGGTCGGGTGCCGCTGGTTTTCGCCGCCCACGATCAGCCGCTCGATACGCCGGCGGAGCGCTTCGGTGATCCCAATCCGGATACCGGCAAGGTCCGTCGGCGCAGTCCCTTCATGCTGGCGCAGGAAGCGCTGAACGCCTCCGACGCCAGCCTCTGGGCCGTCGTCGTCAACGGCCTGCGGTTGCGCATCCTGCGCGACAACCCCAGCCTGACCCGCCCCGCCTATCTCGAGGTCGATCTGGAGGCCGTGTTCAGCGAGGAGCTGTACGCAGACTTCACCGCCGGCTGGCTGCTCGCCCATGCCAGCCGCTTCGGCGCCGCGAAGGGTGACCAACCCGGCGAACCCGAAGATTGCCCATGGGAGCGTTGGCGCGCGGCCGGGCACGAAGCCGGCGTCGCCATCCGCCGCAACTTGCGCTACCAGGTGACGGAAGCGTTGCGGGCGCTGGGCACCGGCTTTCTCTCCCATCCGGACAACGCCGGGCTGCGCGAATCCATCCAAACCGAAGGGGAAGCGGGCAAGCAAGCCTTCTTCGAGGAACTGCTGCGCCTGGTCTACCGCTTCATTTTTCTGGCCACCGTCGAAGACCGCTTAGACCCGGCGACGGGCGTCAAGCTGGTGTTCGCGCCGGCAACGCCAGCGGCCATCCAGCAGCGCTATCTGGCTGGCTATTCGTTGACCTGGCTACGCGAACGTGCGGCACGGCGCAGCCAACACGACCGGCACGGCGATCTCTGGCAGGCGCTGGGCATCACCTTTGCTGCGCTCGCCCGCGGCGAGCCTGCTTTGGGACTGCCGGCCCTGGGCGGCTTGTTCGACGCCGACCAGTGCCCACGGCTCGACGGCGCGCAACTGGAGAACCGTTGGCTGTTGGCCGCCATTTTCCAGTTGGGATACTTCCGCGACACCACCGGCCTCTCCCGCGTCAACTACCGGGACATGAAGTTCGAGGAGCTTGGCAGCGTATACGAAAGCCTGCTGGAGCTGGTACCGGCCCTCCAGGGGCTGGCCCACCCCGCGCATGCCCGGCTGGCCTTCGTGGGCGATGACAGCGACAGCGACGCCAACAACCGCGGCAACACCCGCAAGCTGACCGGCTCCTACTACACGCCGGACAGCCTGGTGCAGGAACTCATCAGATCGGTGCTCGAGCCAGTGATCGCCAATACCGTCAAAGCCAATCCCGAGCGTCCGGTCGAGGCACTGCTCGAACTCACCATCTGCGACCCAGCCTGCGGCAGCGGTCACTTCCTGGTCGCCGCCGCACTGCGCCTGGGCGACGAGATCGCCTTGCAGCGCGCCGCCGTCGAGCGCGATGGCGGCGTCCCCACACCGCTCGACCTCCGGCACGCACGGCGCGATGTCGTCAGCCGTTGCCTCTTCGGCATCGACAAGAACCCCATGGCGATCCAGCTCGCCAAGACCGCCCTGTGGCTCGAAGCCTACACACCGGACCTGCCGCTCTCGTTTATCGACCACCACCTGCGGGTGGGCGATGCGCTGCTCGGCGTGCTCGACCCCAAGGTGCTGGAGAACGGGATTCCCGACGAGGCCTATGGCGCGCTCTCCGGCGACGACAAGGCAGTCGCCTCGCTGCTCAAAAAACAGAACAAGGCGGACCTCAAGAGCTGGCAGGCCATCGCCACGGGTGACTTGTTTACCCGAGCCGGTCTTGCCGCGCAGGCCGTGACGGTGGACAGGCTTGCCGACGACACGGCCGGGCACGTTGCTGCCAAGCGCGCTGCCTGGCAGCAGGCGCAAGGCACGGCGCAACGCTCGATACTGGCGCGGCTGGCCGACGCCTATGTGGCCGCTTTCCTGGCGCCCAAGCTGACTGGTGCGGACGCAATCGTGCCGCTCTCGGGTTACCTGTGGGGTGTGCTCAGTGGCCAGCCGACCAACGATGAGGTGGAGGACACCGCCCACGCCCTGTGCCGCAAATACGGCGTCTTCCACTGGTGGCTGGCCTTTCCACAGGTCGCGGCCAAGGGCGGATTTTCGGTGATGCTCGGCAATCCGCCATGGGAACAACTACAGCTAAGCGAAGAGGAGTTCTTTGCGTCGCGCGCGCCGTCGATTGCGGCACTTGCTGGCGACAAGCGCAAACAAGCTATCACAAGCCTTGAGACCGATGCCCCTTGGCTTTGGAGTGCCTTCCAAAACGCTAAGCGACAGTACGATGCGGCAAACCAATTCTTACGTGCGGGAGGACGCTTTCCGCTTACCGCGGTCGGCAAGCTGAATACCTATGCGCTGTTTGCAGAGGTCTTCCTACAAGCAACGAGGGGCAACGGGCGCGCGGGCTTCATCGTCCCCACCGGCATTGCGACCGACGACTCTACCAAAGCCTATTTCGGCCACATTGCGGCGGGTGGTCGGCTGGCGAGCCTGTACGACTTTGAAAATCGTGAGGCGGTTTTCCCGGCCATCGACAGCCGGATCAAGTTCTCGCTGCTGACCCTCGGCGCGGCGCCAGAAGCTGCATTCGTCTGCTTTGGGACCCGAGCCAGCCAACTGGCAGACCCACGCCGTCGCTTTACACTGACGCCGGACGAGTTCTCGCTGATCAACCCGAACACCCGCACCTGCCCCGTGTTCCGCAGCGAGCGCGACGCCGAGTTGACCAAGAAGCTCTACCGAGCCGCGCCGGTGCTCATCGAAGAAGAAGTCAGGGGCGCCGACGGCCAGATGCTTAAGCCCGAACTCAATCCCTGGGGCCTCACGTTCTCCCAAGGCCTGTTCAACATGACCAGCGACAGCAGTCTGTTCCACGGCGAGCCGGGGTCGCCCGGTGTGCCCCGGCGCCTGCCCTTGTACGAGGCGAAGATGATTCACCATTTCGACCACCGCTGGGCAACCTACGTCGATGCCGACGGCAAACCGGGCGAGGTCGAAACCACCGACGTGACCCTGGTGCAAAAGACCGACCCGGACTTCACCGTGCGCCCGCGCTATTGGGTGGACGAGCGCGAGGTGCTCGCCCGCATCGCCCGCGCGCCTGCGCGCGTGGCCAAGGCCTGGCTGGCCCTGCACGCCGCCACGCCGCGTACCATCGACGACGCCTTGTCCGACCTGCTGCTGGCCCTGGCCTCGTGGGTGGCCGGCGAACTTTTCAGCCGCGCCGCCGGCGAATCCAGCACCGACGACAGCTGGACGCCGCAGCGCGGCTTGCCGTACATCGCGCCCACCGAGGCGCAGCTCAAGGCCCGCTACGCCCCGCTGGCGCAGGCGCTGCTGGGAACCGGGCTGACGACAAAGAAGGCTCTGGTCGAGTTCCCGAAGTGGGCCGCGCAGAACCGGGACGTGCGCCTGTCCAACGCGGAACTGGCCGACCTCGCTGATGCCTTGCAGACCGCCGAACTGGCCCCCGCGCTGCTGAACCTGCTCGATACCTGGATGGATGCCCGCAGCCCGCGCTGGCTGATGGGCTGGCGGGACATCTGCCGGAGCACTGACGAGCGGACCGTCATCGCGTCGGTGGTGCCGCGGGTGGGGGTGGGGCATACCATGCCTCTTTGTTTCTCTTCCGAGTCGGCCCGGCACCAAGCCGCTTTGCTGGGAAATTGGTGCTCGCTGACATTCGACTACGTTGCGCGGCAGAAGGTGGGGGGAACCCATCTGACCTACGGCTACTTGAAGCAGCTCCCAGTTCTCCCGCCCGATCGCTATTCGCCGCAAGCCCTCGACTTCATCGTTCCCCGCGTCCTCGAACTCACTTACACCGCCTACGATCTGCGCGCCTGGGCCGAAGACCTAGGCCACCGCAGCCCACCGTTCCCGTGGAGCGATGGCAAAAGCACCGAACGCCGCGCCCGACTGCGCGCCGAGCTCGACGCCTGCTACTCCCACATCTACGGCCTCACCCGCGACGAACTGCGCTACATCCTCGACCCCGCCGACGTGATGGGCGCCGACTACCCCTCCGAGACCTTCCGCGTGCTCGAGGAAGGCGAAATCCGCGCCTATGGCGAGTACCGCACGCGGCGGCTGGTGCTTCAGGCATGGGACGAATACAACATGACGATTCCAGTGGAGATGGCGAAATGCTGACCGAACTGCAGATCAAGAACTTCAAGGCCTGGCAGGACACTGGGCCGATACGACTCGCGCCGTTGACGGTGATCTTCGGGGCCAACAGCTCCGGCAAGTCCAGCCTGGGGCACTTATTGCTGGCGTTGAAGCAGACCGTTCAACTTGCCGATCGAAAGCGCGCTTTGCATCTGGGCGATGAGAGTTCGTCGATCGACCTGGGCACGTTCGCCGACTGCCTCTATACCCACGACCTGAAGCAATCACTTGAATTCTCGCTGCGCTGGCGCCTGCCCTCAGCTCTATCCATTAAGAACGCTTTGGATGCCAAGCAGATTTATCGTGGTAACGAACTCCGGCTCTCAAGTGCTCTGCGCGCCGACAAGGCCGAGCAGCCGCAGACCGCCGCGTTCAAGTACGAATTGTTCGATGGCGGGAACGAGGTTCTCTCCGTCACGCACGCTCGCGGCACGTCGCAGGCGAAGCTCGAATGTTCCCCGCTGAAGCTGGTGCGCGCGGTCGGGCGAGGGTGGCCGGTCGAGCCGCCGGAAAAGTTCTACCGTTTTTCCGACCGCACCCTGCTGCGCTATCAGAACGCTGACTTTCTCGCCGACTTCGCGTTACAGACCGAGCGTGTACTGGACCAGTTGTACTTCCTCGGACCGCTTCGTCAGCCGCCGCGACGCACTTATCAATGGTCGGGGGACACCCTGCCTGACGTGGGCGCGCAAGGCCAATATGCCATCCCGGCCTTGCTGGCCGCGACGGCGCAGGAACGAAAACTCAATCGCGGGCACAGACAGCGCGTCCAGCACTTCGACGAGTTCATCGCTCGCTGGCTGACCGACCTGGGCGTCATCGACAGCTTCACCGTTCGGCCGGTCGCCAAGGGGCGCAAGGAATACGAAGTGCTGGTGAATACGCATCCGCAGTCGCCCGAGGTCCGGCTGACCGACGTGGGTTTCGGTGTATCGCAGGTTCTGCCGGCGTTGGTGCAGGCCTTTTACACGCCACCTGGTTCGACGGTGTGGATGGAGCAGCCGGAAATCCATCTTCACCCGATGGCGCAGTCCAATCTGGCGGACGTGTTCATCAGTGCCGTGAAATCCTACGAAAACAGCGCACCGCGCAACATGCAACTGATCATCGAAACGCACTCCGAACATTTCCTGACGCGGCTGCAGCGGCGCGTAGCCGAGCAGGTAATTGGTGCCGACGATGTGGCGATCTATTTCGTCAACCGCAAGGGGGTGGCGGCCGACATGGAAGCCCTGCGCTTGACCATGTTCGGAGAGATCGAGAATTGGCCGGAAAACTTCTTCGGCGATGAAATGGATGACATCGCGGCGCGCACGATGGCGGCATTGCAGCGACAGGCTGTCACCGCTGGCGGGGAGTGTTCGTGAGCGCCGTGGTGATCGATACCAACGTGTTGCTGGTGGCCAATGGCAGTCATCAGGGAGTGTCGGCACCGTGCCGTGCGGAGTGCGTGACCAGGCTTCAATCTCGCCAGCAGGCAGGGGTGGTGGTGATCGACGACGCTTTCAGAATCCTGAGGGAGTACCAACAGAAGACGCGCCCAAACCAGCCCAAGGGCGTGGGCGACGTATTTCTCAAGTGGCTGTTGCAAAACCTCGCCAATGACAAGCGCGTTCACCGCATAGTGATCACCGAAACGCAGCCTGATGAATTTGCCGAGTTTCCGGATGCAGGGTTGCAACCGCGGTTCGACGCGCCCGATCGCAAGTTTGCTGCCGTTGCCCATGCGCACCCGGACCGACCGCCGGTCTGGCAGGCCGCCGACTGCAAGTGGCTGGCGTGGTGGCCGCAACTCGCGGCCCATGGGGTCAAGGTCGAGTTTCTGTGCCGCGCTGACGTGCAGCGGTTCTACGCATCCAAATTCCCGGCACAGCCTGTCCCCGCTCTGCCCGACTCCCCATGACCGCTTTCTTCCGCTTTCCCCATATCCCGCAACTCGCCTGGCAGGGCACGGGTGAACCGCGCGATGACAAGGTATTGTCAGCGGCCGAGGCGGGGGAACTGCTCGGCACCGACGTCGTGGTGGAGGAAAAGCTCGATGGCGCCAACCTGGGGCTGTCGGTCGGGGAGGACGGCCGTCTGCGGGCGCAGAACCGGGGGCAGTACCTGCAGCCACCGTTCGGCGGCCAGTTCGCCCGCCTGGGGCCGTGGCTGACCGCGCATGAGGACGCTCTGTTCGACGCCCTCGATACTCACCTGATCGCATTTGGCGAGTGGTGTGCAGCAAGGCATTCGCTGGACTATACGGCGCTGCCCGACTGGTGGCTGGTGTTCGATATCTACGATCGGCGTGAGGACCGCTTCTGGAGCACCTGCCGCCGCGATGATTGGGCACGCAATCTGAGGTTGCCCGTGGTGCCGATGCTGTTGCGTGGCCATACTGATCTGCCGGGCTTGAAAGACCTGCTGAACAACTATCGCAGCCGGTACCGCGACGGGCCAATGGAGGGGGTGGTAATCAGGGTGGAGGACAACCGCTGGCTGAATCAGCGCGCGAAGCTGGTCCGGGCTGAGTTCACACAGCAGATCGACAGCCACTGGCGCAACCGCGCGCTGGCGTGGAATCACCTCGAGTGGATGTGATAAGCAACATGGACGGCATGACCCCGCTTGAGTTCAAGGAACATCATCATGGTTGAAATCACAGAACCGAAAGCCGATTCCCTGATCGCCAAACTGGTGTCGCTGCCGGAGTCCGTCGACCTGTAATCCAAGCGCGTCTCGGGCAAGATGGTGGGCAAGGCGCTGGAAACCCTCTGCGCCTTTACCAACACCCGCGGCGGCACCTTGGCGCTGGGCCTGGAAGACCGCGCCAAGGCGCAAGGCATGGAAAGACTCCATGGCCTCGCCGAAAACCCGGAGGCCGTGGACGAACTGCGCCGCAAGACCTTGACCCACCTGCTCCCGGCGGTGGAGGGGCTACGCTGGCTGCGCGTGGCCTATCGCTTGCGTAATGGCACCGACGATCACATTCTGCTGCTGATCGTGCCGCAAAGCCCCAAGGTGCATTCCATCCTCGACGATGGTACCTGGACTCGGCTGGATGCCAGCAATCGGGAAATGACCGCGAGCGAGATTACCGAACTCTCTTACCAGCGCGGCGTCATCAGCGCCGAGTCCGAGCCGGTAGCGGTGCCCTTTGACCTGCTGGAGACCGATACCTGGCGCCGCTTTGCCGCCAGCCGGGGCTTTCTTTCCGGCGATATTGCCAACCGCCTTTACCGAATTGGCCTTGCCAAGCGCATAGGCGGCGAACTGCAGCCGGTGCGTGCGGCAGTGCTGCTGTTCGCGGACGAGCCGGGCGGCTTGCTGGCTGCCCAGCAGACGCGGGCGGACGTGCGGATTTTCCACTACCGGGGCCACCGCATCGAGCCGGGCGTGATCCCCAACCTGCTCAAGCCGCCGAAAACCATTTCAGGGCCTGTCCCTTTGCAAATCGCACACGCGAGCGCCTATGTCCTCGACGAACTGGCTACGGGCCTCACGCTCGCGGCATCCGGCTTCAAGATGGTCCACCGCTATCCGGAGCGAGTCATCAAGGAAGCCATGACCAATGCCGTCATCCACCGGGACTATCGGTTGAACCGCGATATCCAGATCCGCATTTTCGACAACCGCATTGAGATCGAAAGCCCAGGCCTGTTTCCTGGAACCATCACTCCGGCCAACATCGGCAAGGCGGGCTCGTTTGCGCGCAATCCGCTGATCGCCCGCAACCTGCGCGAGTTCCCCGAGCCGCCCAACGTGGATGCCGGCGAAGGAGTGCGCATGATGTTCGCGGAGATGCGCGCGGCCGACTTGTTCCGGCCCTTCTTCAATGAAAGGCGGGAAGCCCAGCCGTCGGTGATCGTGATTCTGCACAACGAGGAACGCCCGCCGGTCTGGGAGCAGGTCAGAGACTGGATCGACCGTAACGGCCCCCTGGCCAATAGCGATCTGTGCCGGATCACCGAGGTGGACACACTCAAGGCGTCGAAAATGCTGAAGCGCTGGGTCGAACAGGGGGTGCCGCTGAAGGACGATTCGGGCGGCAAGCGCAACACGGTCTATCTGAAGCCAACCCTGGCCCAGCCTGCCCTGGATTGGGATGGTTCATTATCTTCCGATCCGGAAAATGAATCTGGTCAATCACAACAAACACTAACAAAACAACGCATTGCGTACATTTTCATTATCCGCCCTGGCGGCAGTGGTCGGCTTGCGGGTCTTCTTGGGATCTGAACGACATGAGCAGCATCAACGGCATGACTCCACTGGACCGCACCCGCATCGAGCAAGCCGCCGCCAACTGCGGCTTCGATCTTACGCCAGAGCTGCAGGAAAGCTGCCTGCTCCTTCGGTCTCGTGGTTCAACGTGTGGGGCAGGATCTGGTTTCCATCGCGCCGAAGTGTTCAGGCAGTGAGGGCTCGATGAAGAAGGACACAACAGAGGCGCGTGATTGATCGGCAGGTTGTTTTTTAACGTTCCTAAGCCGCCTGCAGCGTTGCCAGTGCGCGGTTAACGGCGCGATCGAAGATCGGTTCGACGGCCAGAATGGTCGCTTCGCCACGCTCAATCTTCAGTGCCAGTGCGTCTGGCGACACCGACATCGCCCGTGGCGACTGGGGATTGGTCAACAGCAGGATGCCTCGCTGCGGACTGATCCAGGACAGTCGATAACGCACCGGGCCGCTCTCAGGGTTCGCGAACTCAAGCCAATCGCCGCGCTGCAGCCCTGCCACCAGGGACTGCGCGTGGTCGCTCTGCTCCGAGCGCGGCGGCGCTGAACCAGGGGAAAGGAAAATCCGATCCAGCTGGGTTTCGCCGCAATCGATACGTTCGCTGGAGATCTGCGCCGCAACCGCTTCCGCGGCCGGGAGAATCGGCCGCGCGCTTGCCGCTGGCGCCGCACCGCGCAGCACTGCCGCATGAAGAGTGAACAATTGGTCGGTGAGGGCGAGACGCCGATCGTCAGTCACCTGCAGCTTGTCCAGACCCTCACAGATTCTTCGAACCAGGGTTGGCAGCCGAGTCGCGAGACGTTTCCGGCTCTGCGCATCTGGTTGGGGCTGCACGCTCGCTACCAACTCCCCGACGGTACTCATGGCCACCCCCCAGGCGACGTCGTCTCCGCTCAGATGGTGCCGAATCAGCAGCTTGCGCCATTCATGATTCAGCAGATCAGTCACGGCGGCAGGCAGTGGCATGGCCAGCCAGCTCGTGAGAACCTGATCCGCTGCCAGGGCAGCCAGTTCGTGCTGCTCCTGTTCCGCGACGAGTGGAACCGCCTGGACTGCACGGTCATCGGCGGCGGTTTCCTGTCCTTCGAGGAAGGCATCCAGTTCAACACAAAGCAGATCGAACAGACTGGTATCTTTAATGAATTCATTTTGCAGACGCTCGACGATTTCTGCGATGCGCGCGTAAAGCGGGTCATCGTGGCCCGCGCCCGGACCACAACGCACGGCCGCCCGCGAAATTCCATCCAGCAGACGTCTGGCCGGATGAGCCTTGCTGGAAAAGAATGTCCTGTCCAGCATCGCCACCTTCAACACGGGAATCTGCAAGCGCCCGACCAGAGCCTTGATCGGATCGGCAACGGAAGTATCGTCGAAAATGAAGTCGAACAGGGTGGCGATGATATCCACCGTCACCGCTTGCAGATAGTCAAGACTCTGGCCAGTATCACTGGTGCGAAAATCCCGCAACACGCTAGAAGTCAATGCGGCGTCGGTGGTCGCCGGGGGCAAGACCGCCCCTTGCAGGGCATTCAGTGAAGCCATGACCTGTTCCATCGCCACGGTCATCTGGCCAGAAGCGCCCCCTGGCAGAGACATGCCGGGGGGTGCAGCACCGCCCGCCAGGCTAGCCGGCATGGGCAAACCCACGGGAGCAGCCCCCCCATTCGCGAGCGGCGGCACCACCAGTTTTTGCAGCAGAGAAAAGATATCGGCAGCTTCAGGAACGTTCTCGGTGTCACTCGACGGCTTCTTGCTAGCAGCCGACGGGGAGTAACTGCGGCGTAGCGTTGGCAGTACGCCACGGCCTACCAAAAAGGCGTTCAGTTCTTGGATCGTTGGACCAAAGGCGTCGACTGCATGACTCTCCATGGCATGCAGGAGCTCAATCTGAGCCGCCCCGACCACCCCGGTCTCAATGAATGTCTGGTTTAGCGCCTGGGCGATGAGATCCTCGATGAGCCATAGGCTTTCCGTCTGCCCGCAGAGCGCAGCCAGACGATGGCCTGCGGCAAAGAGTTCCTCGTCGCAACCACTGCGTAAGCGAGACGCAATGGCCTTGACTGCCAGGTCCTGCTCCATGGCATCCAGATCGAGCAACTGCAATTCCACCGGAACCTTGCTGACATGGGCCGCCCTGGCTTGTTCACCAAGCTCGAACTTTTTTTCGCCCAGAGTCAACCATGCGGTTGACAAACCGCTCTGAAGATGCTGTGCCTTCTCATGGATCACGTCCCTGGTGCGGTAATAAAGCTCCCGCTGCACGCGTCCAGTCGAGGCGTCGCCTCGGGCGAGGAAATTTTCCTCGATTCTGGGCAGCAGGGAACCAAGAGCTTCACCAAGCTTCTGAGCCATGAAGTCCCGTGCCTTGGCAAGGGTCTGGGAACGATCAAGTTCGGTGGTCGCCCCGCGGGCTCCTTCAGGGAATCTGATCACGTTGTCAACTGGAACAGCCATTGCCGATTCACCTTGCCGCTAGCGCCAAAGCGCTTTGCCAAATCTGCTGGGCCATTGTGCAAAGCATTCACGAAGCAGTAACAAACCACTTGGGGTAGCGGCAGGTCCACCTCAGAGCGTTCATTCGTAAGGGAGAATCGTGTATTCGGAGGCGCCTGTTTCAGTCAGCCTGGCGGTCGCACCCTCATTGGATACGGAATGCTTCCGCTTCCCCTGGATCGGTGACTTTGCGCTTCCGTCATTCGACCGGTTTGCTTTTTCCCGCTCTTGGTTCGTCAAGAAATCACTGAAAAAACTCTTGCAGTGCCAGTATGATCGAATTCTCGATCCGACACTGGATAACACGCCTGCAATCTATAGCAAGTGCATTGATAAGGCAAGGCCATTGCCAGTGCTTTCATGACCACGACGAATTGTGGTCATGGCAATGGTAATCGGCCAGATACCCGCGCAGGGCGGGCATTCTGAGCGGTGGGCGGATCAGCGATCGCCGTAGCTGCGGTGGCTACCTCTGGCGCTGCCACCGGGTTTGACGGCGTCATGGAATGAGGGGCGTGCTGGGCCATCTCGTCTTGACGTGGACGGCTTGCTGAAGCGGCTGTCGGTTTGCCCCGCGGGTTGACCAAAGCTGCGCTTCTCAGTCCCCTTCCAGGCTGGCTTGCCGGCCGGACGCGGACTTGCCGAAGGGGCGCGACGCGTCGGCTCGTGGCCGACCACGACCTCGACCGGGATCATCTGCTTGGTGAAGCGCTCGATCTTTCTGACATTGAAATGCTCGGCGTGATGGACCAGCGAAATCGCCAGGCCGCTGCGGCCGGCACGGCCGGTTCGGCCGATACGATGCACATAGTCTTCGGCGGCCTTGGGCAGATCGTAATTGAAGACATGCGTGATCGTTGGGACGTCGATACCACGAGCAGCGACATCGGTGGCAACGAGGATTCGCAGCTGGCCGCGACGCATTGCGGTGAGGGTACGGTTGCGCGCGCCCTGATGCATGTCTCCATGCAACGCTGCGGCATTGAGTCCGGCGATGTTGAGGCGATCGCAGAGGGTATCGGCGTCACGCTTGGTGGCGGTGAATACGAGCGCCTGGTCGATCGACGCATCACGCAGCAGGTGGTCGAGAAGGCGGTTTTTGTGCGCCAGGTCGTCGACGAAATGCATCCTTTGTTCGATGTGGTCGTTCCGCGCCGAAACCGCATCGACCTGGATACTTAGCGCTGAGCGCGTCATGCGTTGTGCCATGTCGCCAACGGTCCCGTCAAGCGTTGCCGAGAACAGCAGCGTCTGGCGCGCGCTCGGCGTCGCCGCAACGATCCGTTCGATGTCTTCGATGAAACCCATGTCCAGCATGCGGTCGGCTTCGTCAAGAACCAGAATCTGCAACTGCGAGAAATCGATCTTGCCGGAGCTCATATGGTCGATCAGACGACCCGGCGTGGCTACCAGGATCTCGGGGTTTCGGCCGAGGAGTTCCATCTGTTTCGGGTACGGCATGCCGCCGAGGATGGCCACTGCCCGCACCTGGTGGAGCTGGCGGCCATACTTTTCAGTGGCCGCGGTGACCTGCAGCGCGAGTTCGCGGGTGGGTGTCAGCACCAGCATGAGCGGCTGCGCCGGCTGGAAGCGAAAGCGATCATGGCCGCGGGAAGGCCCTGAGCGGCGCGCCGGAGCGTTGGCGCGTGCGGTCGCCGGGCGTTCCCGCGTGGCGAAGAGATGCAGTGCCGGCAGCATGAAGGCAGCAGTCTTGCCGGATCCGGTCTGTGACGAAACCATCAGATCGCGACCAGCAAGGGCCGCAGGAATGGCTTGTTGCTGAACTGCGGTCGGTTGGCTGTAGCCGGAATCGGTAAGTGCTTTGAGGATGGCCGGGTGGAGGCCGATTTCTGCAAAATTCATGTTTCTCTCTCGTGTGGATGCGCTGCGCGCTGCCGTAACGGCATAGCGCGCTGCTAAAGAAAAAAGGCAACGCCAACCAACGAAGAAGCTGAGAGACAAACTCTGTGCGATGCACAGGAGTCAGCACCCATCAGCACAAAAGCTTTGTGCCAGAACGGCGCTGAATGAATCGACACCAGAAGGCAGGGGGGCTTGAGATTTACAGCCAGGTTCGCGATGCTCGTTGCACGCTGCAGGAGGGATGCTTCGTGCGGCGCGCATTATAGCACTCGGCGGCGTGCCGTCCAGTTTTCTTTATCGTTCTGACGATCGATGCGCCTGGCCGCTTTCGCTCAGGCGGACGGAATGGACAGGGTCTGCCTGACTGCCGCGACACGCGCTGCGTGCAGGCGTGCGGCAATCTGCGTGCGCTCGGGACAGGCATTCGCAATTGCCGCCGCGTTCACACTACGCACCGCCACCAGCGCCTGTCGGAAGATCGCCGGGGCAGGGTAAGAGCGGTCCTGCCATCCGAGGCGGCCATGAAAATCGCAGGTGCAGGCTTCGAGCAGTTGCTCGAAGCGGCCTGGCCGGCGCAGGGCATCTGCCTGTTCCAGAACCCTGACGATCGTTGCCGACGTCATCTCGTGAGCACGGTGTACCTTGCCATGGCAGCGCGCTACCAGTAATGCCAGATCACGACAGTCCACCGGCACCCTGAGGCGGGCACAAACTTCGCCAGCCAGTTCGACGCTGCGTTCTTCATGACCGGGATGACGCGGCAAATCGGTCTCGGGGGTGGTACCCTTGCCCAGATCGTGCAGCAGCGCCGCCCAGCGGACCGGCAGGGCGAAACCACGCTGCGCCGACTGGTCGACCACCATCAGCACATGCACGCCGGTATCGACTTCCGGATGATAATCGGCGCGTTGCGCGACGCCGAAAAGACGGTCGAGTTCGGGCAACAGGCGGACCAGTGCGCCGCCGGCACGCAGGACTTCGAACATGCGCGACGGGCGGACTTCCATCAGTCCCTTGGCGAGTTCCTGCCAGACGCGTTCGGCAACCAGATGGTCGAGTTCGCCGCCGACGACCATGCTGCGTACCATCGCCAGGGTTTCCGGGGCGACCGTAAACTCGGGAAAACGCGCGGCAAAACGTGCCAGGCGGAGAACACGTACCGGGTCTTCGGCAAAAGCCGGGCCGACATGACGCAGGACGCGTGCAGCGAGGTCGTCAACACCGTGGTAGGGATCGATCAGAGAACCGTCGGCAGCACGCGCGATAGCGTTGATGGTCAGATCGCGGCGCGCCAGGTCCTCGCTCAGGGTAACCGCGGGTGCCGTATCAAAAGCAAAGCTATGGTAGCCATGACCGGTCTTGCGCTCGGTGCGCGCCAGCGCATATTCTGCATGCGAATGCGGGTGCAGGAAAACCGGAAAATCCTTGCCCACCGGCTTGAAACCACGTGCCAGCATCTCCTCGGCGGTGGCGCCGACGACCACGTAATCGCGATCCTGGATCGGCAAACCCAGCAGCTCATCGCGAATCGCACCGCCAACAGTGAAGATCTGCATGCTCGCCGGGGCTCGTGCCTAGATCGTGGGCTCAGCGACCAGCACGATAGCGAAAGCGGTCGAGGCGGAGCTGGACAATTTCGTTGGGCGAGAGATAGCCGGGCGCCACGGCTTCGAGGGCTTCCGGATGCCAGCCGGGATAGTCGTGCGTGCCATCGCTGACGCTATCGACCTCCATCGAGCGCAGGTTGTCGGGCGACAGCGGCGGATTCGGCAGCAGCCACATCAGGCCAGCCTGCAAGTACGCCCAGCCACCGCTCCCGAGGTCGATGATCTTCGGTGATTTGCAGACCAGTTGGGCGGTGTACTCGACCAGCTCGCGCAGGCTGTAGGCCTTTGGCCCGCAGAGTTCGTAGGTCTTGCCGAAAGTCGCGCCATTGCCCAGACAATCGCTGAAAACGCTCGCCACGTCGCCGATATAGACCGGCTGGAAGCGCGCCTCGCCAGCGCCAAGCGGCAGGATCGGGAACAGCTTTATGAGCTTGGCGAACATGTTGAGAAAGACGTCATCCGGTCCGAAGATGACCGATGGACGGAACACCGTGATGTCCAGCTCCGGCATGGCGGCGTGGACGATCGCTTCGCCCTCGCCTTTCGAACGGAGATACTCCGATGGTGCGTTGGTGGCCGCCTTGAGCGCGCTCATGTGGACCAGGCGGCGAACGCCGCTTTGCCGCATGGCGGTGACGATCTTTCCCGGCAGGTCGACATGCGCAGCAGCAAAACCCTTGCCATACGGCAGGCGCGAATCACGGTCGTGGAGAATGCCGACGAGGTTGATGACCGCATCCTGACCGCGCATCAACTGGACGAGCTCCTGCGGGTCGTGCACATTGGCCTCGACCATGCTGATCATCGGCAGCATGGTCAGCTTCTTGGTGTGGTCGCGATGGCGGGTCGGTATGGTCACCCGGATACCACGTTCCGAAAGGCGGCTGGCAATCCAACCGCCGACAAAACCACTCCCGCCGATCAACAACACGTTTTCGAGTTCCATAGTTTCCTACCGGTAATATTAATTTGAATGTCGGAAAACCGTCATTTTAGGGCAAATCGTCTATCCTCGCCTCGCCACCGGTGCGTGGCGCAATCACACCGAGCCGGTTCTTGAGGGTTTGGGGTTTGCCATCGAAGAGGGCCGCGTAGTAGATGGAATTGCTCATCACTTTCTTGACGTAATCGCGGGTTTCGTTGAAGGGAATGGTTTCGGCATAGATGGCGCCTTCCAGCGGACGCTCGGCACGCCATCTGCGCGCCCGGCCAGGGCCGGCGTTATAGGCGGCCGAGGCGAGCACCGGGTGATTGTCGAGGCTTTCGAGAACCAGGCGCATGTAGGTGGTACCGAGCAACACGTTGGTTTCGGCATCGTTGACCCTGGCCTGCTGGAAATCCTTCAGACCGATCTTGTTGGCCACCCATTTGGCGGTCGCCGGCATCAGTTGCATCAGCCCGGAAGCGCCGACGTTCGATCTGGCGCTGCTGATGAAACGGCTTTCCTGGCGCATCAGGCCATACACCCAGGCGTCATCCAGCGCCTGATTTCGCGCAGCCGGACGGACCTGGTCGCCGTAGGGCGCCAAATAGCGCAGCGAGTAGTCGTGTTCATTGCGGGTGCGGTCAGCGGCGGCAATCGCACGGTCGTAATTGCCCGAGCGCACGGCGATTTCGGAGGCAGCCAGTAGTTCCCGGTCACTCATGCTGCGCAGAGCCCAGCTCCATTCCTTGCTGCCCTCACTGCGCAGGTTGAGGCGAAAGAAGGTCTGCGCACGCCGCACGCCGGGAATGGCACTGACCTGCGCCAGCTCTTCCCGGCTCGGGGGTGGTGCCTTGGGTGGGGTCATGGTGTGGCGGCCGAGTTCATCATTGGCCAGACTGCCGTAGAAGTCGGGTTGTCCGGCGATCTTCGCAAACAACGTGTTGGCATCTTCCATGCGTCCGCCGGCGCGGTACGCACGACCCAGCCAGTACACCCAGGCGGGTTGCGCGGCCAGCTCCGGAGGCATCCTTTCGATGCTGGCGCGAACGCTGCCCCAGTCCTGCACGCGTAGCGCAGCGCGCACCTTCCACTCGGCGGCCTCGTCCGAAAGGGGTGCGTCGCCGGCCTGCCGGTACCACTCCATGGCTTCCGGCAGATGCCGTTGTGCCGCCTGCAAGCCGATCTGACTCCATGCCCAGGCCTTTTCACCAGACTTCATCGACCCCCCGATTTTCTCGAGTTGATCGGCGGCCATCCGCGGATCATTGCGGGCAAGGCGCTGGATCGCCAGTGCCGCCAGCTCGCGCTGCGCGCGATTACCCGAGAAGTCGCTCGGCAATCGCCCCAGCCAGGGGAGTGGCGTGTCGACGACCGTCTGTGCCAGTTTCTTTTCCGGCATCTGGCTGGAGGGCAAGTAATTCATCGAGTACAGGGCGGCTGCGATCTTGTTGGCTTCAAACTGGCGGCGAATGCGTGCCCACACCGCATCGGCCAGCACTCGCTTGTCGATGATCAGCGCTTCGAGAACCGGGTAGCAGGGTTCGGGGGGTTCGAGCAGGGTCAGCCAGAGCGGCAGCGCATCGTCGAGGACGCGCGGGTCGCCCTGCGCGCGCCGACTCTGCAGCGCCTGGCAGGCGAGCTCCTGGTTGGCTTGCGCCAAGCGCGGATACTCGCTGTCAAAAAGCGACCATTGCTGCTTTCTGGCGAGCTGGCGGAGCCAGTCAGTGCGCAGTTTCTCGGCAATGTAGCTGTTTTCGTGGCGACTGAGGAAAGCCTGCACAGTCGCCGGATCGCTGTCCTTGAGGTCCGGGAGGAGCTGCCAGTATTCGACGTAGGCTTCGAGTTCATGGCCCTGCAGAAAAGGCGCCAGACGTTCCAGCTTGGCCCGGTCGCCGGTGCGTGCAGCGTCGCGCGCGGCCAGAAACTGCTCGTCGGGCGTCAGCGCAAAGGCCAGGGTGGGTGCCAGAAACAGGGGGATGAGGACGCGCAGGATCGGCTGACGAAACTTCATGATAAGCTGGGTTTCTCGAAACACACTGCATTTGAGCATATCACATGGCTGCCGGGTTGATGCCGGGAATCATTGTCGACCGGCGTGCGCTGCGCAAGACGCTGATCGAGCGTCGGCTGGCCTTGCCGGCTGACGCATGGGATGGTCATTGCCGGCGCATCTGCGCGCTCCTGCAGGCCAGTTTTCCACAGCTCTCGGGAATGCGCGTCGGTTTCTGCTGGCCGTTCAGAAAGGAGCCCGACCTCAGGCCGCTGATCACAAGCTGGGCCGGCGAGGGTCGGCCAGGCTTCGTGGCGCTGCTGCCGGTGGTGATCGGTGAAAACCGGGTGCTGGCTTTTCGCGCCTGGTCGCCAGGCACGGTGATGGTCATCGACCAGCATGGCATCCCGGCGCCGGCGGCAGGTGATTTCCTGATCCCGCAAGCCTTGCTGATCCCGGTGAATGGCTTCGATGCCGCCGGCCATCGCATCGGTTACGGCGGCGGCTACTTCGATCGCACGCTGGCGTCGTTCTCGCCACGTCCGCTTGCGGTTGGCGTCGGTTTTGAACTGGCCCGGATGGACTCGATCCACCCCGAACCGCATGATCAGAGACTTGATGCGATGGTTACCGAGGACGGGGTCTTTTTCCCGCCGCCAAGTGCCGCAATGGCTCGACCAGCAGCAGGTAGCGTGGCCTCGGGAACGGCGGACGGCGATGAATGACTTCGTTCATTTGAATAGTTTGCTCAGGTCTTCTCGCAAATCGCTGTACTCGTCATCTTGCAACCCGAGATGGCCGAGTACGCGAGAGTCGATCGTTTCCCCACGGTAGTTGGTACGCGTGAGGAAGTATTCGTCATGAAAATATTCAGCTATGGCATTGATGGCAATCAGGGTCATTGCCTGCGGGTTGAAGCTGTCCTTATCGTCAAAGACCGAGGGATCATGATGGTAGAAAATGCCGTTGCAGATCGCTTCCGGCAGGAACCAGCACTTGGCCACCAAGTAGCCGATGGTCGCATGATCGGTCGCGTACCGTTCATTTTCCACGGCAGTGGATGGCTGAGTGTCGTCCTTTTCCGCCAGCGCCAACGTTTGCCGGTAATCGGGAAACCTCTGCATCAGGATCGGGATGCCGACGTCGTGGAACAGTCCGAAGCAATAGGCGTCGTCGAGAGGCCCTCTTGGAATCGTCGAGGCGATGTAGTAGGCAATACCGGCGACCTTTTCGGCACGCTCCCAGAAACGTTCCAGTGACGGCGTCTTGCCACCCACGGCGGCCTTCAGCACCAGGCCAGTAACGATCTGCCCGGCGGCCTTGATGCCTAGCAGGCTCATCGCCTGAGCGACCGAGCTGATCTTCCTGGAGAGGCCAAAAAAAGGAGAATTCACCGTTTTGAGCATGGCCGCCGAGAGGCCGACGTCGCCACTGACCAGACGCACGATGACCCGCGGGTCCGGATCGCTTTTCCCGAGTTCATTCTGGAGATTGAGCAGCACCTGCGGTCTGGCGGGGATCGTGATTCCCTTCAGGGTTTTCTCGATCACCTCCGCAAGTATCAGCTTCGCCATTTTTTCTTCTCCGAACCGGTGTATTTCTGATAGAACAACAAGGTACTCCACTCCGTCGCGGTCAGCAATGCCATATCCGGAGGCCGCCCGGGCAGCCGCCCTTTTAACGCTGCAAGCAAACCGAGGTCAGCGCAACGCGCCCGCTATAATCACGGCTGCCTTGCCAGGAAACCTTCCTCATGTCCGACCTGCTCGCCCATCTCAATGCGCCACAGCTTGCTGCCGTCACGCTGCCAGCGCAACATGCCCTGATACTTGCCGGTGCCGGCAGCGGCAAGACGCGCGTCCTGACCACGCGGATCGCCTGGCTGATCTCGACCGGGCAGGTCGGGCCGCAGGGCATCCTGGCGGTGACTTTCACCAACAAGGCGGCAAAGGAAATGCAGTCGCGACTCGCTGCCATGCTGCCGATCAACTCTCGCGGCATGTGGATCGGCACCTTTCACGGTCTCTGCAACCGCCTCCTGCGCGCGCACTGCCACGAGGCCGGGCTGCCCGCACAATTCCAGATTCTCGATGCGGCGGACCAGTTGGCAACGATCAAACGCCTGCTGAAGAATCTCAATGTCGACGACCAGAAGTTTCCGCCACGCGAGCTGATGCATTTCATCAACGCGCACAAGGAACAGGGCCTGCGCGCTGCCCAGGCCGAAGCCTATGATGCATTTACCAGCCGCCGGGTCGAGCTGTATACCGAATATGAGGCGCAATGTCGGCGCGAAGGGGTGGTCGACTTCGCCGAACTATTGCTGCGCTCGTACGAACTGCTGCAACGTAACGAGCCGCTCTGCCAGCATTATCAGGCGCGTTTTCGTCATATCCTGGTCGATGAATTCCAGGATACCAACCGCCTCCAGTATGCCTGGCTGAAACTGCTCGCCGGACGGGGCAGCGTCATTCCGGAAAGCAGTGCGGCCTGTCTCTTCGCAGTCGGCGACGACGACCAGTCGATCTACGCCTTCCGCGGTGCCGAGATCGGCAATATGCGCGACCTGCAGCGCGAGTTCGCGTTGCCGAACGTGATTCGACTCGAACAGAACTACCGCTCGCATGGCAATATCCTCGATGCCGCCAATGCCCTGATCCAGCAGAATCGTGGTCGACTGGGCAAGAAACTATGGACCGAAGCCGGAGCTGGCGAGCCGATCCGTGTTTTCGAGGCGTATTCGGATGTCGACGAAGCGCGTTTGATCATCGAAGAGCTGTCCGAACTCGTTCGTGCAGGTGTTGGACGCCATCAGATCGCCCTGCTGTACCGCTCCAACGCGCAGTCACGCGTCCTCGAGCACCACTTGTTCACGCAGGGAATACCCTATCGCGTGCATGGCGGCCTGCGCTTCTTCGACCGACAGGAGATCAAGCATGCGCTGGCTTACCTACGCCTGATCGCCAACCCCGATGACGATACGGCTTTTACACGGGTGGTCAACTTTCCGACGCGCGGGATCGGCAGTCGCAGCATCGAAGCGTTACAGGAAGCTGCACAGCAGACGAATTCCAGCCTCTACAACGCGGCTGCGAGTCTCGCCGGCAAGGCCGGGAGCGCAGTCACCCGATTCGTCCGCCTGATCGAGATAATGCGCAGCGAAACCCGAGATCTTCCCCTTCCGGTAGTGATCGATCGGTTGATCGAGAAGAGCGGCCTGCGCCAGCATTACTTGGCCGAAAAGGAAGGCCAGGACCGACTCGAGAACCTCGACGAACTGATCAACGCCGCAACGGCTTTCCTGCGCGAGGAGAATGGCTCTCCCAGCGATTCAGCGAGTGACGGCGAAGCGGTGCCGGATGGTGGTCCACTTGCCTCCTTTCTCGCGCACGCCTCGTTGGAGGCCGGCGAGCATCAAGCCGGCGAAGGCGAAGAGGCCGTCCAGTTGATGACCGTGCATGCCGCCAAGGGACTCGAATTCGATGTGGTCTTCATCTCCGGCCTCGAACAGGGTCTTTTTCCGCACGAGAACGCTGCGCAAGAGCGCGACGGCCTGGAGGAGGAAAGGCGGCTGATGTACGTTGCCCTGACGCGTGCCCGCCGCCGCCTCTATCTGAGCCACGCGCAGACGCGCCTGCTGCACGGGCAGACGCGCTACTGCCTGCCTTCGTCCTTTCTCGAAGAACTGCCGGCAACGCTGTTGCGCAGGATCAACCGCTGCGGCAGCCAGGTGTCTGCCCGCCCGACCAGCAGCCCCGGCGGGCAGGTGCCGACCGCAGTCGGCGGTTTGCGCATCGGCCAGAACGTGCGCCATGCCCGGTTCGGTGCCGGGGTCATCGTGGCCACCGAAGGGTCGGGATCCGAAGCACGCGTGCAGGTCAATTTTGGTGCCGCCGGCATGAAGTGGCTGGCGCTTGGGTACGCCCGGCTGACGCCGGCCTGACGGGCACCGGGGGCACATTGACAAGCAAGGAATCGTCACCACGACTTTCAACTTTCATCAATCGAGGTGGTGCTCCTTGCCATGAGCGTTGTTGAAAAAAAACGGTGGATATCTGCCCTCTTTGCCCACCAAGTGTGTGGATAAGTCTGTGGACCACCGGTCACTTAGGGGGTTAAATGGCAGAGCACAAGGGCTTTTTTGCGCTTGCCTAAGAAGCGGGCGCCACACTAGACTGTCGCGTTACGTCAAATGAGGAGATCACCATGCCATTTGCCATTCGTATGCACCGCACCGGTGGCCCAGAGGTCATGTGTTGGGAAGAGCTTGCAGTCGCCGATCCGGCGCCTGGAGAGGCGCGCGTGCGCCACCACGCCGTCGGCCTCAACTACATTGACATCTATCATCGCAGCGGTCTTTACCCGCTGCAGTTGCCGAACGGTCTTGGCCTGGAAGCTGCGGGCGTCGTCGAAGCGGTCGGTGCCGGGGTCAGCGAGCTGCGCCCGGGCGATCGCGTCGCTTACGCCGGGGGTCCGGTCGGCGCTTATAGCCAGATCCGCTGCCTGCCCGCTAACCGTTTGCTGAAGTTGCCGGACGCGATCGATTTTCGCACCGCAGCGGCGATGATGTTGCAGGGTCTGACCAGTGCCTATCTGCTGCGCCGTACCTATCGCGTCCAGGCTGGCGACAGCGTGCTGATTCATGCGGCAGCCGGCGGCGTCGGTCTGATCGCTTGCCAGTGGGCCAAGGCGCTCGGTGCTACGGTAATCGGCACGGTATCCACTGCGACCAAGGCGGCGCTGGCCGCCGCGCACGGCTGCGACCATGTGATCGACTATACGCGCGAGGACTTTGCCCGCCGGGTTCGTGAAATCACCGTCGGCGAGGGCGTGGCCGTGGTCTATGACGGGGTCGGCAAGGATACCTTTGCCGGTTCGCTCGACAGCCTGCGCACCTGTGGGATGCTGGTCAGCTTCGGCAATGCCTCCGGTCCGGTGCCGCCCTTCGACCCGCTGTTGCTGTCGCAGAAGGGTTCGCTGTTTCTGACCCGGCCGACACTGATGCATTACACCGCCAAGCGCGAGGATCTACTCGCGCTTGGCGCCCAACTGTTCGACGTGGTCGGTAGCGGGCAAGTGAAAATCGAGGTCAACCAGACTTACCCCCTGGCAGAAGTGGCGCAGGCGCATCGTGACCTCGAAGGGCGCAAACATAGCGGATCGACCATCCTGCTGCCCTGATGCAGCATTTGCGCGCCCGGCTGGTTGCCCTCCGCTACCTGCTGGCGACGGCCTGGCCGATCGTCCTGATCACGGCGATTGGTCTGGCAGTCGCCTACCAGTTTGTCTCGCCCGAGCCGCCCCGACGCATCACCATCACCACCGGCAGCGACTCCGGTGCCTATTATGCCTACGCCCAACGCTACGCCGTTCAGCTGGCGACCAAGGGCGTCACGCTCGATATCCTGACCTCTGCGGGTTCGCACCAGAACCTCGAACGTATCGAAAATCGTGAAGCCGACATCGCTTTCGTGCAGGGCGGCATTGTTCCACCAGCCGTTGGCGAGGACGACGGCGAAGGTTCGCTGCGTTCGCTGGGCAGCGTATCCTACGAGCCGGTGTGGGTGTTCTACCGCGGAGCACAACGCGTCGACAAGCTGCATCAACTGGCGGGTCAGCGGATCGCCGTTGGCGAGGACGGCAGCGGTATCCGCGGGCTCGCACTGAGCCTGCTGGAGGCCAATGAGATCCCGGCCAACAGCCCGAACCTTTTGCCGATTGCCGGCCTTACCGCCGCCGAAGCCCTGCAGCAAGGACAGATTGATGCCGCTTTCATCGTTGCCGCCCAGGAAGCGCCGGTCGTGCAGGTGATGCTGCGTTCACCGGGCCTGCGGGTAGTCAGCCTGAGCCAGGCCGAGGCCTATCTGCGCCGTTTCCCGTTCCTCTCAAAGATCGTGCTGCCACGCGGAGTCGTCGATCTGGTGCGCGATCTGCCGCCACGCGATACCCTGCTGCTGGCGACCACGGCCAATATCATCGTTCGCGACGATCTGCATCCGGCGCTGGCGAGCCTGCTGTTGCAGGCGATGACCGAAGTCAACGGCAAGAGCGGCTTTTTCCAGCGTGCCGGTGAATTCCCGGCCTACAAGGACCACAGCTTTCCGCTGTCGAAAGATGCCGAGCACTACTACAAGTCGGGGCCGCCGTTTCTCCAGGTTTATCTGCCTTTCTGGCTGGCGGTGCTGGTCGAGCGCCTGTTCGTGATGATTCTGCCACTGGTGATGTTGTCTCTGCCGCTGTTGAAATTCGCGCCGGCGATCTATAGCTGGCGTGTGCGCTCGAAAATCTTTCGCTATTACGGTGATCTGAAGTTCCTCGAAAACGATCTGCGTCATCACTATGACCCGGCTCGCCACCAGCAGTACGTGGACCATCTCGATCATATCGACGAGGGGGCCAGCGTGCTCAATATTCCACTGGCCTTCAGCGATCTGCTTTACACTCTGCGCGAGCACATCAATCTGGTGCGTGCAGAGCTTCGCCGGCTCGCTACGAACCATGACAAGGACAATTGATAATGAAATCCTTCCTGATTGCGAATCCCAAGGGCGGGTCGGGGAAATCGACACTGGCCATCAATCTGGCCGGCCATCTCGCGCGCAGTGGCCAGCGCGTGATGCTCGGCGACGTCGATCGTCAGCAGTCGTCGCGGGAATGGCTGCGTTTGCGGCCATCGATCCTGCCACCGATTCGTAGCTGGGAAATCGAGCCCGGAAAAACTGCCAAACCACCGAAGGGCACCACGCATGTGGTTCTCGACACGCCCGCTGGTTTGCACGGCAAAGCGCTCGACACCGTCGTCAAACAGGTCAATCGGGTCATTGTTCCGCTGCAGCCCTCGCTATTCGATATTCTGGCAACAGGCCATTTCCTGGAGACGCTGCTGGCCGAGAAAGCGATCCGCAACGAACAGGCTTTCGTTGCCGTAGTCGGCATGCGCGTCGACCCGCGTACCCGCTCAGCCGCCGAGCTGGAGCGCTTTCTCGCGAAGTACGATCTGCCGGTCCTTACCCATCTGCGCAGTACGCAGCTCTACGTGCAGACAACGATGCACGGAATGACCATGTTCGACCTTTCGGCATCGCGTGCGGCGAAAGATCTGGAGCAATGGCAGGCGATCATCGACTGGGTGAACAGTTAGGCGCTTTTTCCGCAAGGCGATCCCAAAAACAGGGCCTTCGACAGGCGCAGGTCGGGCGGTGAACGGGCAATCACTTGACCCGCAGAAAGCCTCGTCTAGGCGCCCGTCAAGGGCCAGCGCGGCCGCACAGCGAATGCACCGGGCAGCTTGCCAGCTCCCCCTGCCTGAAGACGCAAGGCCCCGGCCAGCGCGATCATCGCGCCGTTGTCGGTACAGAACTCGAGCTCGGGGTAAAAAACGGCGATCCTTGCCGCAAGAGCGTGTGCATCGAGTTGGCGACGCAGTTCACGGTTGGCGCCGACGCCACCAGCCACCACCAGTTGCTGCAGGCCGCAGACTTTCACCGCGCGCAGTGACTTGCTGACCAGCACTTCGACAATCGCATCCTGAAATCCGCGTGCAATGTCCGCCCGCTGCTGATCGCTGATCGTCGCCAACTCGCGTACCTTCACCAGCACCGCGGTTTTCAGACCGCTGAAACTGAAGTCGAGATCAGGGGTTTGCAGCATCGGGCGTGGCAGTTTGACCTGACCGGGCCGACCCGTATCGGCCAGAGCGGCCAGTGCCGGGCCGCCGGGGTAGCCGAGACCGAGCAGTTTGGCGGTCTTGTCGAAAGCTTCACCGGCGGCGTCATCAAGGGTTTCGCCCAGCAACTCGTATTCGCCGACGCCGGTCACCCGCATCAACTGGCTATGGCCCCCCGAAACGAGCAGGGCAACAAAGGGAAAACGCGGCGGCTTGCTTGACAACAACGGCGACAGCAGGTGGCCTTCGAGGTGATGCACCGGCACGGTCGGGACTCCGAGCGCTGTCGCCAGCGCTTCGGCAAAAGCCGCGCCCACCAGCAGGGCGCCCGCCAGGCCCGGCCCCTGCGTGTAGGCAATGGCATCGAGATCCGTCACTGAACATGCGCTATTGGCCAGCACCTGGCGCAGGAGTGGTACGAGTCGTCGGATATGATCGCGCGAAGCGAGTTCGGGGACTACCCCGCCGAAGTCGGCGTGCATGCACACCTGCGAGTGCAGGGCGTGCGCGAGCAAGGCGCCGCCAGCGTCGGTGCTGTACAGCGCCATACCCGTTTCATCGCAGGAGGATTCGATGCCAAGAACCCGCATTGGCCTCATTCTACTCCAGTCGGTGTGCTATCTTCTCGCCATCGACACCCGCCCGGAAACACTCCATGGCCCACCACCCCGCTTCAGCGCCAGCAGCCACCCACACGGTGCGCGGCGCCTGCCCACATGACTGCCCGGATACCTGCGCGCTCGACGTCACTGTCAGCAGTGGCCGCGTCGTCAAGGTCGCCGGTGCGGCCGATCATCCACCGACGGCCGGAGTGCTGTGTACCAAGGTCGCTTTCTACCCGGAGCGCATCTACCACTCCGAGCGCCTGCTGTACCCGGCACGCCGAACCACGTCCAAAGGTCCGGGGGCGAAATTCGAGCGTATCTCCTGGGATGATGCCCTGGCTACGATTGCCGATCGTTTCCGCCACATTACCGCTACAGATGGCGCTGAAGCGATTGTTCCCTACAGCTATGCTGGCAACTCCGGCATGCTCGGTTACGGTTCAATGGACCGTCGCTTCTTCCACCGTCTCGGTGCCTCGCAACTCGACCGGACGATCTGCGCCAGTGCCGGCGCGTTGGGTTACCGTGCCACGATCGGCGCCAGCGTCGGGTTCGACGCCGAAAACGTTGTCGATGCGCGCCTGATCATTCTCTGGGGAACCAACAGCGTGGTCTCCAACCTGCACTTCTGGCGTCTGGTGCAGGAGGCGAAGCGGCGCGGTGCGCGCCTGATTGCCATCGACCCCTGCCGCACCACCACCGCCGACAAGTGCGACCAGCACATCGCGCTGCTGCCGGGAACCGACAGCGCACTGGCACTCGGACTGATGAACGTACTGATTCGCGACGATCTGCTCGACCACGACTACATCGCTCGCCATACGCTCGGCTTCGACGCCCTAAGGCAACGCGTGCTGGAATACCCGCCGGAGCGGGTCGCGGCGATCTGCGGCATCCGCGCCCAGGAGATTGAACACCTCGCGCACGCGTACGGCAGCACCCGACCAGCAGCGATTCGGACCAATTACGGCATCAACCGCACCGCCGGCGGCGGTATGGCGTTGCGCAGCGTCGCCTGCCTTCCGGCGCTCACCGGTGCCTGGCGAGATGCAGCGGGTGGCGTGCTGCTGTCCAGCTCCGGCAATTATCCGGTCGGTACCGCGGCCCTCGAACGACCGGACCTGATGCCGACGCCAGCGCCGCGAACGATCAACATGAGCACCATCGGTCACGCGCTGCTGCGCGCACAACCGCCGATCAAGGCACTGTTCGTGTACAACAGCAATCCGCTCGCAATTGCCCCACAGTCGGCCGAGGTGGAACGCGGCCTGGCCCGCGACGACCTGTTCACCGTCGTTCATGACCTTTTCCAGACCGACACCGCCGACTACGCCGACATCCTGCTGCCGGCCACCAGCCACATGGAACAGCTCGACATCCACAAGTCTTACGGGCATCTACACCTGCAGGTCAACCAGCCGGCGATCGCCCCGCTCGCTGAAGCGCTGCCGAACACCGAGCTGTTCCGCCGCCTGGCCCGACAGATGGGCTTCAGTGAAACCTGCTTCGCCGATAGCGATGAAGATTTGTGTCACCAGGCTTTCGACTGGAGCGATCCCCGCCTCGCCGGGCTGTCCTGGGAAAGACTCAAGGCCGAGGGTCACGCCCGCCTCAATCTGCCACCTGGCGAAGCGCCTTTCGCAGAGGGCGGTTTTCCGACCCCTTCAGGGAAATGCGAGTTTTTCAGCGAGATGCTTGCCGGTGCAGGACTCGACCCGCTGCCGACTTTCATCGAACCGCACGAATGGCGGCAAAGTCCGCTGGCAGCACAATTCCCTCTGGCGCTGATCACGCCACCGGCGCGCAACTTCCTGAACACCAGCTTTGCCAACTCGCCACGCTTTCTGGCGCAGGAAAAGTCGCCCGCGCTCCACATCCATCCGGTCGATGCCGCGGCACGCGGCATTGCCAATGACAGCCCGCTACGCATACATAACCATCGTGGCGAATTCCGCGCCCGCGCCGTCGTCAGCGACCGCATCCGTCCAGGCGTGGCCATGGCCACTTCCATCTGGTGGCGAAAGCTCTCGCCCGACGGACGCAACTGTAATCAAGTCACCAGCCAGGCGCTGACCGAGATGGGCGGCGGAGCAACGTTCTACGACTGCCTGGTCGAAGTCGAACTGGGATAGCTGCACAAGTCGACCGGAATGATTGACGGCCACCACTCTGCTCGGACAAACTCTCGGAAGTCTCCTCTCCTCCTCTCGCCGAAACGCGTTGTCAAGGTCGTGGAGTTCATGGCAATAGGTCAGCAAAACCCTGGCGCTACGGCGTCGGATACCGGAGGTGCAACATGCGCGTATTTCAGATTCAGGATGATTGGGGGATGGCCAACCTCAAACTGGCCGATCGCCCGCAACCCCAGCCAGGAGCGGGACAGGTACTGCTGCGGATGCTCGCCTCGTCGCTGAATTTCCGCGACTTGGTCGTTCCCGAGCGTGGATATGGCAGCTTTACCGGAAAACTGCCGCTGATCCCGCTGTCCGACGGCGTCGGCGAGGTTGTTGCGGTGGGCCCAGGGGTCACCCGCGTGGCGGTCGGCGACCGCGTCTGCCCGACCTTTTTCCAGGGCTGGATTGCCGGCGAACCGGATCTCTCTCGCATGACTGGGTCGCTCGGTGGCCCGATCGATGGCACCATGGCGGAGTTCATGTGCCTGTCTGAACAGGGCGTGGTCAAGGTGCCCGCCTATCTCAGCGATGTCGAAGCCGCGACGCTACCCTGCGCTGCCTTGACTGCCTGGAGCGCTCTAGCCACGCACGGCGCGGTCAAACCCGGCGAACAGGTACTGATCCAGGGCTCCGGCGGCGTGGCGCTGTTCGCGCTGGCGTTTGCCAGGATCGCCGGCGCACGGGTCACCGTGATCTCGTCGAGCGACGAGAAGATCGAGCGGCTCAGGGCACTCGGTGCCGACGCGACGATCAACTACCGGACGACTCCCGAATGGTCGAAACCGGCACGTGCGCTCACCGATGGTCGAGGCTTCGACCATATCGTCGAGCTTGGCGGCGAGAAAACCCTGCCGCAGTCGCTGCGCTGCATTCGCCCCGGCGGCACCCTGTCGATGATCGGTGTGCTCTCGGGCTCCTCATTGGCAACACCGCTTGGCCTGATCATCACCCGGCAGGTGCGGCTGCAGGGCATCACCGTCGGCCATCGCGACGGCTTCGAGGCGATGCTGCGGGCGCTAGAGCAGCACCGCATGCCGGTGATCGTCGACCGGGTTTTCGAATTTCCGGCGCTCAAGGAAGCGCTGGCGTACCTGAAGAGCGGCTCACAGTTCGGCAAGATCTGCATCCGCCATTGAGCGACCGACCTACAGCGCTATACTCTCGCCAGAGGGGCTGGATTTCCCTCCTCTTTTTTGTGCTGCGGCGTCCAACATCGAAGGAGCCATCGTGAAGATACTGTTTCTTGGTGCCGGCGGCGTCGGCGGCTATTTCGGAGCCCGGCTCGTCGAAGCGGGTGCAGACGTGACATTTCTGGTGCGACCGGCACGCGCCGAACGTCTTCGATCCGAAGGTCTGCAGGTACACAGCCCTTCCGGCGATTTCGTAGTCCCGGTGAAATGCGTCACCCGGGATCAGCCAGAGGACAACTACGACCTCGTCGTGCTGACAGCAAAGGCCTTCGACCTCGAGGATGCGATCGAATCCGTTGCCGCTTTCATCACACCTGCGACCTTCATCCTGCCGCTGCTCAACGGTTTCTCGCACATGCAAGTGCTGGACCGTCGCTTTGGCGCTGAGCACATCCTCGGCGGCATTGCCCAGGTGGCGGCCATGCTGGAAGCGGACGGCACGGTACGACAACTCGCCCCGATGCATTCCCTGACCGTTGGCGGCCGAACGGCGGAAACCCAGGCAATTGCCGCCCGCTTCGTCGAAGTGTGCCAGGCCGCAAAATTCAACGCCCGCCTGTCCCCGGACATCGTCCTGAGCCTTTGGGAGAAATGGGTCTTCATTGCCACCCTGGCCGGTATCACCACCCTGATGCGGGGCAGTGTCGGTCAGATCATGGCAACTGCCAACGGCGAAGCACTGATTCGGCAACTGTACGCGGAATGTCTGGCGGTGGCCACGACCTGCGGCATCGACATGGCACCGGTGGCCCGCGACGCAGCCTTGAAAACACTCACCCAGCGCGGTTCGGCACTGACCTCCTCGATGCTTCGTGATCTGCAGGCGGGCCTGCGCACCGAGCACCGCCACGTGCTCGGCGATCTGCTGGACAAATCGCTGGCAAAGGGGCTGAGTTCGCCGATACTGGCACTGGCCTTCAGCCAGATGGAAATCCGGGAATCGGAGTCCGCCGTCCGTAGTTGAACGCCTGTCGGAAGGATCAAGGCGCCGATCGAACACAGCCAGCGAGCGCCTGCATGAACACCTGTCAGGTTCTGGTAGTCGGAGTCAGGCCACGGCTTCCCCTGCATGCGAGCCGCATCCGTTCGAGCGCAGCGTCGAGCGTCGTCTGTGGACAACCGAAATTGAGCCGTACCCAACCCGGCAGACCGAAATCGACGCCACTCGACAGACCGACCCCTGCGGCCTCGAAAAATGCGGCGGGATCGTCGACCCCGAGACCGCGCGCGTCGATCCACGCCAGGTAGGTCGCTTCGACATGGCTCACGGCCAGGCCGGGCATGCCGGCAAGGTCGGTTTCGACACGATCGCGATTGCTGCGTAGCGCCTGCAGCAGGGCGCTGCGCCAGTCCTCGCAGTCGCGGTATGCCGCTTCGGTTGCCGCAAGGCCGAGGACATTGACGTCCGGTACGATGCCGCGCGCGGCAGCGACAAAGCGCCGGCGCAAGGCAGCGTCGGGAATCACCGCAAAAGCAGCGCCCAGACCGGGAATGTTGTAGGTTTTCGACGGCGCCATCAGGGTGATGCTGCGCTTGGCCAGGTTGGTATCGAGCATCGCCAGGGGCAGATGCTGCCGGTGCTCGTCGAGGATCAGGCCGCAGTGGATTTCATCGGAGCAGACGAGCAGGTCATGGCGCTGGCAGAAGGCGGCGATGGCCTCGAGTTCCGCGCGCTCCCAGGCCCGGCCAACCGGGTTGTGCGGATGGCAAAGCAGCAACAGGCGGCTGCTGGGCGTCAGCGCGGCTTCCAGCGCCGCGAAATCCCAGCCCCAGCGGCCATCGCTCTGACACAGCGCGGCGCTCGCCAGCCGCCGGCCGGACAAGCGCGGCGCGGAGAGAAATGGCGGATAGACGGGCGTCGCCGTCAGGACATCGCCGTCGACGCTCCGGCAGGCGACGTTGAGGCCGCAGACCAGACCGGGCAACCACAACAGCCAGTCGGCCTCGACCCGCCAACCGTACGCGCTCCACAAGTACCCGAGAACGGCATCGTAGAGCGCCGGCGATGGCACGGCGTAGCCGAAACAGCCTTGCGCGACACGCTTTTCGATGGCCGCGACGATCGCCGGCGGCGCGGCAAAATCCATGTCCGCAACCCATAACGGCAGCACGTCGCGACCGGCGTATTTGTTCCACTTGAGCGAATCTCCGCCGCGGCGGTCGATGACATGAGCAAAGTCGAAACCGTTCACCGGCAAGCCCAGGGTCAAGATGTCAGACTTCGAGGTGGGCGTAGAGTGCAGTCGACAGGTAGCGTTCGCCGAACGAGGGAATGATCACCACACTCAGCTTGCCGGCATTTTCCGGCCGCCGCGCGACTTCGAGGGCGGCCCAGACAGCCGCGCCCGAGGAAATTCCCACCAACAGCCCTTCTTCACTCGCCATCCGGCGAGCGATGTCAAAAGCGTCGTCGGCCTTGACACGCAGCACTTCGTCGTAGATCGCAGTGTTCAGGACCTTGGGAACGAAACCGGCGCCGATCCCCTGAATCGGATGCGGTCCCTTGACCCCGCCCGAGAGCACCGGCGACGCGTCGGGTTCGACGGCGATGACCTGCACGCCAGGTCTTCTGGCCTTGAGCACTTCGCCGACGCCGGTAATGGTGCCACCGGTACCGACGCCGGAGACGAAGATGTCGACCTGTCCGTCGGTATCACGCCAGATCTCTTCCGCCGTCGTTGCGCGGTGGATCGCCGGATTGGCCGGGTTCTCGAATTGCTGCGGAATGAAATAACGGGCATCGGCGGCAGCGAGTTCCTCGGCGCGGCGGATCGCGCCACTCATACCCTCGGGCCCAGGGGTCAGCACCAGCTCGGCACCATAGGCCTTGAGCAGCAGGCGGCGTTCGCGGCTCATGGTTTCCGGCATCACGAAGCAGCATCGGATTCCGCGCGCCGCACAGACCATCGCCAGGCCGATACCGGTATTTCCCGAAGTCGGCTCGAGAACGATCGTTTCCGCGCTGATCTTGCCGGCAGCCTGCGCTGCATCAATCATCGCTGCTGCGATACGGTCCTTGACGCTGTGCGCGGGACTGTAAAATTCGAGTTTGACGACGACGGTACCGTCAATACCGGCACCGAGACGGTTGAGTCTGACCAATGGCGTGTTGCCGATCAGGTCGGTGACATTGTCGGCGATGTGCATGGGCATGGCGAAATCTCCTCTGAAAGTGACTAGGCGAGAAACAGTTTGTATGCCGGATTATGGCTTTCGTTCCAGTATGCGTAGCCGAGTTTCGCCAGAAAATCCTCGAAGTCACCCATCTCGCACGGCGGCACCTGCATGCCGACCAGCACGCGACCGTAGTCGGCGCCATGGTTGCGATAATGAAAAAGGCTGATGTTCCAGCCGGCGCTCATGCGGTTGAGAAAGTTCATCAGCGCGCCAGGACGCTCGGGAAACTCGAAACGGTAGAGGATCTCGTGCTGGATTTGTGGCGAGTGCCCGCCGACCAGATGACGGATGTGACCCTTGGCCATTTCGTCATCGGTCAGGTCGAGCGTCGGATAGTCGTGCTTCCGCAGATGTTCGAGCAGCCGCACCGATTCGGCGCGCGATGCGACCTGTATACCGACAAAGACATGTGCATCACGCTGGTCGTTATAACGGTAATTGAACTCGGTGATGTTGCGAGAACCGATCAATGCAACGAAGCGCTTGTAGGCGCCAGGCTTCTCCGGTAGGGTCACGGCAAAGACGGCTTCGCGCTGCTCACCGATCTCGGCACGCTCGGCGACAAAACGAAGACGGTCGAAGTTCATGTTGGCGCCGGATGCCGTCGCGATCAGCGTTCTGTCCTTCAGTTTGTGCGCCTTGGCATAGGCCTTGGCACCGGCAACTGCCAGTGCGCCGGCCGGCTCGAGGACGGCACGGGTATCTTCGAAAACGTCCTTGATCGCCGCGCAAATCGCGTCGGTATCCACCAGCACCATGTCGTCGACGTACATCTGACAGAGGCGGAAAGTTTCCTCGCCGACATACTTGACCGCCGCGCCATCGGCGAACAGGCCGACGTGATCCAGCCGGACGCGCTTGCCGGCTTTCAGCGAGCGTGTCATGGCATCGGCGTCGACGGCTTCGACCCCGATGATCCGGGTTTCCGGCCTGACCCGCTTGATGTAGGCCGCGACGCCAGAAATCAGACCTCCACCACCGATGCAGCAAAATACGGCATGGATCGGTTTGGCATGTTGGCGCAGGATCTCCATGCCGATCGTGCCCTGCCCGGCGATCACTTCGGGGTCGTCGAAAGGGTGTACGAAGCTTAGCCTCTCGCTTTTCTCGAGTTCCAGAGCGTGGGTGTAGGCGTCATCATAGCCCTCACCAGCAAGCACCACTTCCGCACCTCTCGCCTGCACCGCCTGTACCTTGATCTGCGGCGTCGTCGTCGGCATCACGATCACCGCCCGACAGCCGAGTTTGGCCGCCGCCAGCGCCACCCCCTGGGCATGGTTGCCGGCAGAGGCGCAGATCACGCCGCGCTTGAGCCGCTCTGCCGAGAGATGGGCGATCTTGTTGTAAGCGCCGCGCAACTTGAAGGAAAAAACCGGCTGTAGGTCTTCGCGCTTCAACAGAATCCGATTGCCCAGACGGGCCGACAGGCTGGGTGCGAGGTCAAGTGGGGTTTCAATCGCAACGTCGTAGACCTGCGCGTTGAGAATTCTTTCGAGGTAATCGGTAGGCATGGCAGCAGAGAAGAGATCCTTGGGCTGAGCGCCCGATTCTAGCAGCAGAAACGGTGTTTGATGGGCAAACAGTTCATGTGAAGGTCGCGTCAGCGACTCACGAGCCTCCCCTCCCCACATGTGAGGGAGGGGTCGGGGGAAAGGGAAACGGTCATGACTTTCATGATCAGGGATGTCTTGCAAAGTCATGACCGTTAGAATGTGCTCTTTGGTGGCGAAGTACCCATGAACGCACGTCTGCGCGAAATCCCCTACAACTACACCTCGTTCTCCGACCGCGAGATCGTCATTCGCCTGCTCGGGCCGGAAAACTGGGCACTGCTTGACGAATTGCGTACCGAACGTGTTACTGGCCGCTCGGCACGGATGCTCTATGAGGTACTCGGCGACATCTGGGTGGTGCAGCGCAACCCCTACCTGGAAGACGATTTACTCGCCAGCCGCGAGCGTCGCAGCGCCTTGATCGAAGCGCTACGCCACCGCCTGCGCGAAATCGGCAAGCGACGGCAGGGCAATGCCAAGGTGCTGCAGTTGATCCTTGCGGCCGAGGAGGCGGTCAATCGTTTTGCACAGCATTTCGATGATACCGCCCGACTGCGGACACGGGTCCGGAGAGTGCTGAGCCGGCATACGCGCCGCGACAACATCGCCTTCGACGGTCTGGCTCGCGTCTCGCACGTGACCGACGCGACCGACTGGCGGATTGAGTACCCATTCGTCGTCCTCTACCCGGATAGCGAGGAGGAGATGGCTCCGCTGGTACGTGGTTGCATCGAACTCGGGTTGACGATCATCCCACGCGGTGGCGGCACCGGTTATACCGGTGGCGCCATCCCGTTGACAGCGCTGTCGGTGGTGATCAACACCGAGAAACTGATTGACATCAGCGCCGTCGAAGAGCGGCTGCTGCCAGGCAGTGAGCGCCCTGTGGCAACCATCCGTACCGGCGCCGGCGTCGTCACCGCCCGCGTTTCTGAGGCCGCAGCAGCAGCCGGGAGCGTTTTTGCCGTCGACCCGACATCGGCCGAAGCTTCGTGCATCGGTGGCAACATCGCGATGAATGCCGGCGGTAAAAAAGCCGTGCTCTGGGGAACTGCCCTCGACAACCTGGCGTGGTGGAGAATGGTCGACCCGAGCGGGCACGTACTGGAAGTGACGCGCATGCATCACAACTTCGGCAAGATTCACGAACAGGAACTGGCGCGCTTCGAGATCAAACGCTTTCGCAAGGACGGCAGGACACTCTACGGAACACCGGAAATCCTGGAAATCCCGGGCGCCCGTTTTCGCAAAGCCGGCCTCGGCAAGGATGTAACCGACAAGTTTCTGGCCGGCCTGCCGGGCGTCCAGAAAGAAGGGACCGATGGCCTGATTGTCGCCGCCCGCTGGATCCTGCATCGGATGCCTGCGCACACGCGTACCATCTGCCTGGAATTCTTCGGGCAGGTGCGCGAGGCAGTACCGGCGATTGTCGATATCACCGATTACTTCAAGCCAGGCGGCCCCGGCAGGTCGGCTGGGGTGCTGCTTGCCGGCCTCGAACACCTCGACGAGCGCTACCTGCGGGCCGTCGGCTACGCCACCAAGGCCAAGCGCAAGGGAGAAACCGCAGGCCGTCCGAAAATGGTTTTGATCGGCGACATCGTCGGTGACGACGAGACGGCGGTGATGACGGCCGCATCGGACATGGTGCGTCTGTGCAATCTGCGTGGTGCCGAGGGTTTCATCGCCGTCGATGCCGAGACGCGCAAGAAATTCTGGCTCGATCGCTCGCGCACCGCAGCCATTTCGCGCCATACCAACGCCTTCAAGTTGAACGAAGACGTGGTGATTCCACTGCCGCGCATGGGCGAGTACTGCGATGGAGTCGAGCGCATCAATATCGAGTTGTCGATAAAGAACAAGCTGTCGCTATGTGCAGCGCTGGCGGAATTCCTGCGTGGCGACCTGCCCCTGCATCGTGGCGACGCCGACCTCGACAGGGAATTGCTGATCGGCGATCGGCGAACCGCAGCGCTGGACGCTGTCGCCAGCGTGCAGACACGCTGGCAATGGCTGCTCGAAAATCTCGATCAACCCCTGCCGCAAGCCGAGGCGCAGTTTGCCGCCCTGGGCATCCACGTCGATGCGCTGAGAAACCGTACCGCCATGCCGACGCTCTTCCATCGCCTGCAGGATTACTCGCTGCGCGTCTCGTGGAAAAGAGAACTCAAGCCGCAGCTCGAAGCGATTTTCGATGGCCTTGTCTATCGACCGGTACGCGAACGCATCGTCGCCATCCACCAGGGGGTTCTGCGCAGCCGCCTGTTTGTCGCGTTGCACATGCACGCCGGTGACGGCAACGTGCATACCAACATCCCGGTCAACTCCGACCATTACGAAATGCTACAGGCGGCTTATGCGGTGGTCGCGCGCATCATGGCGCTAGCGCGGGCACTCGACGGTGTCGTCTCGGGCGAACATGGAATCGGCATCACCAAACTCGAGTTCCTGAGTGAGGACGAGATCCGGCCGTACCGCAATTACAAAGCGAGGATCGACCCGGACGGCCGTTTCAACCAGGGCAAGTTGCTCGCCGGTGCCGATCTGGCGAAGGCCTACACGCCCTCGTTCTCGCTGCTCGGCACCGAGTCGCTGATCATGGAGCAATCGGAGATCGGCAACATCTCGACGATGGTCAAGGACTGCCTGCGCTGTGGCAAGTGCAAACCGGTCTGTTCAACGCATGTGCCGCGTGCCAATCTGCTCTATTCGCCACGCAACAAGATCCTGGCCACTTCGCTGCTGATCGAGGCCTTCCTCTACGAGGAGCAGACTCGCCGCGGTGTCTCGCTCAGGCATTTCGACGAGTTCAACGACGTCGCCGATCACTGCACGATCTGCCACAAGTGCCTCACCCCCTGCCCGGTCGACATCGATTTCGGCAATGTTTCGATCAGGATGCGCAATCTGCTGCGTG
>WBZL01000415.1_pt1 | contig 47824 bp, 36 predicted proteins | sample 5204291 | NCBI WGS metagenome assembly WBZL01 (sample SAMN12344345, study PRJNA552823) | activated sludge metagenome | biome: Activated sludge suspended growth; feature: Nitrification reactor; material: Wastewater; isolation source: activated sludge from nitrification reactor of wastewater... | reverse complement strand
ACTTGGCGGGGGATCTGGGTCGGGCGATCCCGCTGTTGGAGCAGACCCTGGCCGACTCGCGGCGGGTGTTGGGTGAGGACCATCCGGACACCCTGACCTCTGAGAGCAACCTTGCCTTCGCCTACCAGTCGGCGGGGGATCTGGGTCGGGCGATCGCGCTGTTCGAGCAGACCCTGGCCGATCGGCAGCGGGTCTTGGGTGAGGACCACCCGGACACCCAGAGAACCCAGAGTGCCTTGCTGGCCGCACGGGAAGCGGACGAACTCCCTGATGACGCTGACTGAGTGCTCTGTCGTTGAGTGGCAGGACTACGAGCAGGCGACGGTGGTGATCCAAGAGCTGAAGGAGCGCAAGAGCGAAGTGGATGCCAGGCTGCGTGAGTTGGGTCAGGACACCTCGGAGGTCGAGGTCGACCCGGAGCCGGTTCCCACGGATGAGAAGGCGCAACTCAAGGTGCTGTCCCGTGCTCTCGACCGTGCGGCGGACGACCTGCTGAAGCGCAAGGCCCAGGACTTCAAGGACATGCGGGGCTAACCGCGCTGGGAGGGCCGGCACGGCAACCTTTCGGTGAAGAAGTGACACCTCACGTATCACTTCTTCACCGAGACCTTGCCCGCTCCCTCAGGTGTAGTGGCGCCCCTGAACGTGCTGCGGTCCAACTAGGCTTGGCGACGGCGAAGGGGAGTGCTGAATGTCCGACTCTGACGGCTTGGTCAAAGGCCTGCGGGGGTTGCTCAAGGTCGCGGTGGCCGATCTCACCGCTCAAGTCGAGGCGGGCGACGCCGACTGGGCACGGCAACTGCGAGCCGAGTACGACCGCGCCTTCGCCAAAGGACGCACCGGACAGTCGTGGTCTGTGTGGCGGGCCAGTGAGGTGGACCAGGCCGCAGTCTCGTGGGTCCTGTCCAGCGTGTTCGTGAGGTTCTGTGAGGACAACGGGCTCATCGACGGAGTGTGGATCACGGGGCCGGGCGACCGGGGGCAGTTCGCACTAGACGCCGAAGCGGTGTTCTACCGGCAGGATCCGTCGCGCAATGCCCGAGACTGGTTGCGCCAGGGGTTTGGCGTTCTCGCCGATCTGCCCGCCACCTCGGATGTGGTCTCCAGGGAGCACTCACCGGTGTGGCGAGTTCCCCTCGGTGCGGATGCGAGTAAGCGGATCCTGGACTTCTGGCGGGATTCGCGCGACGACGGTTCGCTGAAATGGTCCCTGGCCGACCCGGATCTGGGCACCCGCTTCCTTGGTGACATCTACCAGGACCTGTCGGAGGCTGCGAAGAAGAAGTACGCGCTCTTGCAGACGCCTGTGTTCGTGGAGGAGTTCATCCTCGATCAGACGCTCGATCCAGCGATCGCGGAGTTCGGGCTGGCCGAGGTGAAGATGATCGATCCAGCCTGCGGCTCCGGGCACTTCCTGCTTGGCGCGTTCGCGCGATTGCTGAACGGGTGGACGGAGCAGGCGCCCGGAATGGACGTTCGCGAGCGCGTGCAGCGGGCGCTGGATCAGGTGCACGGCGTCGACCTGAACCCCTTCGCGGTGGCCATCGCGCGCTTCCGGCTGACGGTTGCCGCGTTGAAGGCCAGCGGCCTGAGCCGGCTGTCGGAGGCGCCCCGGTACAACTACCACCTCGCCTCGGGGGACTCCCTGCTCGCGGGCCTGGGTCGTCAGGGGGTACTCCTCGACGATGACGGAGACCTGGCCGATCACGCTTATCCCGCGGAGGACGTCCATGAGCATCCGGGCATCCTCGAGCCGGGTCGCTACCAGGTGGTGGTGGGCAATCCGCCGTACATCCAAGTGGCGGATCCGGGACTCAATGCGGCGTATCGCGCCGCATACAGATTCTGTCAGCGTGAGTACCAACTGACTGTTCCGTTCGCAGAGTTGATGTTCCGGTTGGCCGTTCCCGGCACTAGCCAGACCCCAGGTGGATTCGTCGGCCAGATCACGGGTAATGGTTTCATGAAGCGTGAATTCGGAAAGAGACTCGTCGAGGATTTCCTCAGCGGCTCGGATGCCTCTGTTGAGGTTGACCTGAATACCCTCATTGACACGTCGGGTGCCTTCATTCCAGGACATGGGACTCCAACTGTCATCCTGATCGGGCGTCGAAGGAGGCCTTCTGGAGGAGTGAGAGCGGTGCTCGGACTTAGGGGGGAGCCGGGCCAGCCGCACAATCCAGCTCGAGGTCTCGTATGGTGCGAGATCTCCGCGCATTTCTCTCATCCGGGATTCGAAGGCACCTACGTATCCGTCGTCGACCTTGAGCACGAAGTGCTAAGTCGCCATCCTTGGTCCTTGTCGGGCGGGGAGGCACCTGCCCTGAAGTTCAAACTCGATAGTGAGCCGAGTCGGCTCCGGGGTGTGGTCTTTGAGATCGGCTACACAGGCCAGACCAATGCGGACGACGCCTTTCTCGCCCCTGAACGTGCCCTTGTGCGCCACAGATTGGAGGACAACGCGCATCGACAGGTGGTGATCGGCGAGGTCGTGCGGGACTTCGTTATCAGTGCCAGTGACCACGGGATTTTCCCGTATGGACCAGGTGGCCTTCTCCCACTCGAAGAGGTGCCTGGCGTCCGTCGGTGGCTCTGGCCCTTACGATCGATCACTTGGTCACGAGCAACTTTCGGTAAGAAGACGTACCGGGCTGAAGGCAGAGCGTGGTGGGAGTGGCATCAGGTTGCCTTGCGCCGTCTACGGTCTCCTCTCTCAATCGCCTTCGCTTTCGTCGCCACTCACAACCACTTCGTCCTCGATCGGGGTGGAAAGGTCTTCAACAGATCGGCGCCTGTGATCAAGTTGTCGGAGGATGCGTCGGAGGCTGAGCACCTCGGGCTGTTGGCGGTGTTGAACTCGTCGACTGCGTGTTTCTGGTTGAAGCAGGTGTGCCACAAGAAGGGCAGCCAGTCCGGGACGGGTGGGTTCATGCATGACGAATGGGAGGAGTTCATGGAGGTGACCGGAACAAAGCTGCGGGACTACCCCCTCCCGGCCTCCCTTCCGCTTGAGTTCGGTCGCCAGTTGGACAACCTGGCGCAGGAATTGAAGAGCCAACTGCCCGGCTCTGTCTGCGAGGCGGACGTCCCGTCGAGGTCACGGCTGGACACCGCGCGGGCGGAGCATGAACGAATCCGTCGCCGCATGATCGCGCTGCAGGAGGAACTGGACTGGCACGTCTATCGGTTGTACGGACTCACTGACGAGCCGCTGACCTACGGTGATGCGGATCTGCCCGCGTTGGACCTTGGCCAGCGGGCCTTCGAGATCGCGCTGGCTCGGCGGGTGGAAGACGGCGATGATTCGACCGCGTGGTTCGAGCGGCATGGCTCGACGCCCATCACGGAGATCCCCGAGTCGTGCCCGCCCGAGTATCGTCAACTCGTTCAGCGCAGGTTGGACCTGATGGCCACCGATCGCAGCATCGGGTTGCTGGAGCGCCCGGAGTTCAAGCGCAGGTGGGCGGCGAAGTCCTGGGAGGACATGGAGGCCGAGGCGCTGCGGGACTACTGCCTGGATCGGCTGGAGAATCCGTCGTGGTGGTCCGATGTTCAAGGCCCGCAGGCGCTCAGCGTCTCCCAGTTGGCGCAGTTGGTCCGTCACGACGAGTGCCTGATCGCTGGTCTGCAGGTGCTGACGGGCACTACGGATTTCGACCTCGCCGCTCAGATCGGCAAGCTGGTGTCACCGCAGGCAGTGCCGTTCCTGGCCGCCCACCGCTACACAGATGCCGGCCTGGTCAAGCGCAAGGAGTGGGAGCACGTCTGGGATCTGCAGCGCCGCGAGGACGCAGGCGAGACGGTGGACATTCCGGTCCCGCCGAAGTACCAGCAGAAGGACTTCCGCAAGGCCACCTACTGGAAGGCCCGCGGGAAGTTGGACGTGCCCAAGGAGCGGTTCATCGCCTACCCGGAAGCGGGTGCTGGCGCCGACACGAGCCCTGTTGTCGGCTGGGCCGGGTGGGATCATGCTCAGCAGGCCTTCGCGCTCGCGAGGCTCATCGTCGACCGGCAGAACAACTACGCCTGGGGCGCGGAGGAGTTGACCCCGTTGCTGGCGGGACTGGCCGAGTTGGAGCCGTGGCTCTGGCAGTGGCACGACGGGGTGGATGCAGCCACCGGCGTGAATCCGGCACAGGCGATCACGGCGTTGTTGGACCAGCAGTTGGCACAGCATCGGTTGACGCGGGCGGACTTGGGCGAATGGCGGCCGGGATGAATGGGTCCGAGGAGGGTGCGACGTCACACGTGGAAAGGTGGACGCGGGATCCCGAGGCGATCCTCGCGATGGTCGCTGAAGCCTTGCCGGGGGTCTCCAGGGAGCGTCTGGCGATTGTGCGTGTGGGAACGCACGTGGTTGTCCGCTCGTCGCAGCCCGACCTGATATTGCGAGTTGATTGTCCTGCGCTGCACCCAGAGTCAGTTGAGTCCTGGAATCGTCTGCTGACGGACATGGCGCGATCTGGGGCTCCCATTGTTCCGCCTTTGCAGGCGGCCGTTCTCGACCTCGGGACCGAGTGTGCAGCCACGCTATGGCCGTTGGCCGATACCAGAGCCCAGGACGTGAGAATCGGCGTTCTGATCAGGAATCTGCATGATTCGGAAGTTCCCGTGGGCCTGCCCCAGTGGGACTTCGAATCGGCCCGCGTCAAGATCCTCGATCGGCTCGCAATGGCAAGAGACTTCATACCGGCGGACGTGGACGAAACCCTGGAGAGCCGCGTGAACCAGGTCTTCTCAGATCTGCCTGAGTTCCGTGAGTACGTGCTCACCCACGGTGATGCTCACGCGGGCAATATCGTCCGCCTTCATGAGCGACCAGTCTTCGTTGATCTCGATGACCTTTCCCTAGCACCCAGGGAACTTGATCTCGCTCCCTCGGTCGTGACGGGTGCTCGATTCAAGGGAAATGACTGGGCGCAGCAGGTACTCGATGACTACGGCCGCGGGCAACTCGATGAGTATGTTCTGCGTTGGTTTGCCAGTCTTCGTGAGGTCACTATGAATAGTTGGTTGGCAACACTGTGGCGGGAACGACCCGACGCGAGAAGCGAGTTGCTGCACAGAATCGCGACCTGGGAAGGGGGAGGTCAGTGGCATCCGATGTGAGATCTAAGGGGGAATGGTTCAGCCCGCCCCAGGCCAGGCAAGCCGTAAGGTTCTGTCAGGTGCGGTCGCTCAATACCGCGAGCCCTGGAGTCTTCTCGACGGCTGGCGCATCAGTAGCTGAGGTTTTCAAGTTCGGTCGGCTCGAGGCCTTCGTGCGCGATAACACTGAAGTCCTTCCCACGGCGCTCGGTCAGCGACATCAGAGAGCCCTTGTCTCTGGAAAGCGTTTGTCAGAACCCGTGGAAGTGCAGTTCCACGAGCTTCTCGTGGATGTACCTGGAGGGCACCTTCTCAGCGTCCGGACCTTCGACGTGCCTGTTGATGTCCGCGATGCGACGAGCAGGTCCCAACTCGTCCAACTCATGGAAGATGCGTATTACGAAGAACTCGAGTTGTGCCCCCCGCTTTCGGAGGATGAACGCAAGCAACAGCACACCGGTATTCCCCAGAGTGTGACTGACTCGGCTGAATGGATTCACGAGCAGTTGTCCGAAGTTCTGGTGGAGGAAAGGCTGGCAGAGGTTCACGCCCGGCTCTCGCAAGCTAGCGACTACCATCAGTTGGTCTTCGTGCCGTTCGCTGAAGGGTCCGGACTTGAGTTCGACCACTTCCAGAGAATCATCTACCGTGCCGAACTCGAAGCTGTGAAGAAGTACTGCGACATACGACGCCCTCCGGAATTGAACCGGAGGCCTGAGCGGGGAGCGGCTCTTGGTCCCTTCGTCAGCGTCCTTTGGGGGCAGCAGGACTACATCGAGAATTGCGCCCTGTTATCCGCGCTGCTCCTGGTGTCGGCGATCTCCACTGCGGGAGGCGTGCGCGACAGGACTCATGCCGAAATCCGAAGACTTCATTCAGATGTTGAGGATCGGGCGCCCGAGGATCGCTCGCTGGTCGCGTCCAGAAGAGAGTTCCGCGCACGCCTTGAGTCGTTGACAGAGCAGTCCCGGCAAGAGGATGTCAGACTCACGTTCGCGGTCGAAGGCAACGCTTCCATTCAATCCGTGATCCCCAGTCTTCGAGTCGATTCCTACCACCAGAGCCTGTATCAGGCCATGGGCCTGCAGCGTGAACTTGATGTCCTTCGGAATCTCATCAGCAGGTTGAATCATTCAATCGATGCACAGTTCAGGACGCTGGAGTCCTATGAGCAGGCCCTCGCCCAGAGTCGGCAGAGGCGCTGGGGAATCGTCGCCGGATTCGTCACTGTGGTCTTGGCTCCGATTAGCGTGTTCTTGGCGTTCTTTGGGATCAACTCGCCTGAGATCAAGGCTGACCAGTCCATCTTCAGCCTGTCGACCTACCTCGGGGTGTATCTGGGCATTCTCGGGCTCATGGTTCTGTGCTTTGCCATCTACCTGGCATTGGGGATACGGGACCATCGGGCGATCAGGGCGGCTCGGGCCGAGTACGGGAACGAGTGACCATTTGGTGGCTTCGCTAGCCTGAGGCCTGAGGCCTGAGGCCTGAGCAGGTTGTCGAGTGCAGGGGAGACAGGCGATGTGGGGACTGATCGACGATCGCAGTATCAGCGAGGCGAAGCGTCTCGGGCACTCCGAGGTGACCGAAGGGCACATCGCCTACTGCCTGGCGAAGGTCCTCGAGGAGAAGGGCGCGGAGGGTCTTCCTGCGACCAGTGCCGACATCGCTGCGAATCTCCCGCAAGCCACTAGTGAGGTTGTTCAGCCGACGGTGCCGGATAGCAGCCGCAAGGTCCTTGACTCTGTGTCTGATGAGGCCAGCGCCCTGGCGGCACTGAACGCCATCCTGGCCTCCGACAACTGGAAGGACCCGCAATCCCCGGCTGATGAGTCGATCGATGATGTATTGGCTGAACTTGATGCCTTGATCGGGCTGGGAGTCGTCAAGGACGAGGTCCGTGAATTGGTGGCCTTGCGCAAGGTCGAAAAGGCGCGCGCAGACGCCGGTCTGCCCGAGGTCGAGGTGGGGCTGCACCTGGTCTTCACGGGCGACCCGGGTACAGGGAAGACGACCGTGGCGCGTCTGATCGCTCGCCTCTACCGGGCATTGGGACTGTTGAGCAAAGGTCACCTGGTGGAGGTGGGCCGCTCCGACCTAGTTGCCGGCTACGTGGGTCAGACGGCGATCGCCGTGCAGAAGGCCTTCAACCAGGCAGAAGGCGGTGTGTTGTTCATCGATGAGGCCTACGCGCTCTCGCCTGCCTACACCGAGGACTTCGGGGCTGAGGCGATCGCGACCATGGTCATGGAGATGGAGAACCGTCGCGAAGATCTCGCAGTCATCGTGGCCGGGTACGAGTTGCCCATGCAGGCATTCATCGCATCGAACGAAGGCCTGGAGTCGCGCTTCCAAACGATGATCGACTTCCCCGACTACACCTCCGAGGAGTTGGTCGAGATCTGGAGTCGTATGGCAGGCCGCTACCAGATTGCGGCGTCGCCCGAGGTGCGCGCGGCAGTGAAGCAACACTTCGACAGCGTCGATGCCGGAGGCCCGTTAGGGAATGGCCGCTATGCGCGGAAGCTCTTCGAGGAGATGTACCGGCGGCAGGCCACCCGCGCGGCCGCAGATGACAACGTCGAGGTTTCGGAGATCACGGCGTTCGTGGTCGAGGATGTGCCGGTCGTTCAGGTGGCGGAGCCGGAAGTCGCGGAAGACCCGTCGGTGGGGCAGTACCTGTAGGGCCCGGACCGGTTGCTTCCGTGGACTCGCTTGCGACACCGTGTCTTGCATGACGGACCTGAGACGGATGACGCTGGAGGCCACAGGATCATCGAGGGGAATCTTCGGGGCTGACTACAGCGTGCAGGTTGTCTGGATCGACGATGCGACGCTCCACGCGGCTCTGCTCGACTATGGCGATAGCGACGATATGGGACACGGCATGGACATCGTCGCGCCCACCCAACTGCTCGAATGGCTGATCGATGACCGGTTCTTGGGCGAGTGGGAACGCTTCGCGGAGTACTGCGATTCGAACAACATTGGTTTGGGAGAAGACCAGGAGGGGCCTTCGCCCGACCCCAACCAACGCGGCATCCCGCTGACGTGGGCTGACGACATGCTTTGCGCCCACCACGGTCCTTGGGGAGAGACTCCCACCTGCTACCGAATCGAAGACTGGCGAGGATTGACGCTGGTTCTCCTCCGGGACCGATGCGAAGGACGCAACTCCTGGGATCGCCTGACGGCCCTGCTGGACGACGCAAAGATCGAGTCGGTTGAACGGTGGCGCGGCTACGTCTAGCCACGAGCGAGAGGTCAGCGCGGTGAAGTCCGGCACAACAGCCAAGGCGAGAGCCCGAGCGGAGGAAATCCGCAGCCAGAGGTTCCGGCTGATTCTGCTCACGGTCTGCGTGACGGCGGGTGTGATCTGGGTCGTCGGCGACTTGTTCGGAGAGGGCATTCGCCAGTGGTCCGCCTCGCACACGGTGGCAAGTGCGGTAGGGGTGTCCCTGTTGCTGGTCGGGGCGGGCTCGGCAGGGTACTTCGCCAGTAGTGCCATGCGGCGACGACGGATGGACGACGCGATAACGGCCACAGGCTTTGCTGCCATCGTCGACTGCCTCGCTGAGATGGACCGCATGCTGTTGCTGGCGATCGCACGGCCTATGGAAGTCCGACAGAGCCGCACCGACCACCTCGCGAAGGAGGGCGGGCGGCGACCTTATCGGTGGTACCGACGCATCGGGCCCGAGTTGGCCGACATCAACGACGGACCTGACACAGTCGAGGACGCCGAGTTGGTGACCGCAGTAGCTGGCGACTGCATACGGATGCTCATGGCGGCGTTACGGGGCTGGGCCGATCTGCTCACCCGCACGAACTCGGGTATCGAGACGATGGCCGCGCTTGGGGAGATTCGCGTCCGCCTCGCTCAGCTGGCATCGGACCCTGTTCGGGAGGCTCCACTCGTCTCACAGGTCAGCACGGCCGCGCGTTACATGTCGCTGATCTTCGACAGGGCTTCCGGGACGCTGCCCTATCGTGCTCACCTCAACCTCACTCCACCCCGCGCTGCACTGCCCGCTGGGCTCGAGTGGCCTAGCGAGGAACTCACGGTCGCCCAGGCGCGTCACCCGGTGGATCGGTTGACCACTTTCTGGACACGGTGTTCCGAGCCCAGCCTGTGTAGTAGCACCCGCGGAGGAGAGTGGTGAGATGAACGTTCACCAGGAAGCCCTGACAGCCCGATACGCACACGCAGTGGAATACGCCGGCGTGATCCATGCGACGCAAACCCGCAAGGGAACCAACATCGCCTACATCTCGCATCTGCTCGGTGTCTCCAGTCTGGTGCTCGAGGCGGGAGGAAACGAGGACGAGGCGATCGCGGGGCTGCTTCACGACGCGGTTGAGGATTGTGGCGGGCTCCCCCGGCTCGCGGATGTGCGAGCCCGCTTCGGCGATCGCGTCGCCGACATCGTTCTGGCGTGCAGCGACTCCACCGACGAGGAGTGGAAGAAGACCACCGCCTACTGGGAGCGGAAGCGTCGCTACCTCGATCATCTGGAGGCAACGGGGGATGACCGCGCTGTCCTCGTGTCGATCGCCGACAAAGCGCACAATGCTCGCGCTCTGGTTACCGACCTTCATCTGCAGGGGACTGACGTCCTGGAGAAGTTCAACGGCACCCCGAGCGAAATCGTCAAGTACTACACCGAGTGCCTGCGGATCGCTCGCCAGCGCGGGATTCCTGGAGCCGTCGTGGACCCCCTGGCGACGGCCGTGTCGGAGATAGAGCGGCTGGTGGGCAGGGGTGGTCCTGCCGACGAGTCCGTACTCTGAGCCGGGCTAATTCACTGCTTGACGACGGCGCAAACAGCGAGAAGGTTTTCTCCTCTAGCTCGGCCATGATCGGCTAGTCTCGGTCGCAGGGGAACGGGGATCCTTGTGATGACAGATCGGCGCGAATCATCGGGAAATGGCCGAGGGGGAAGTTCGGGCCGTTCACGTGTTCTTGGACGTGTGCTGCTCACGGTCAGTCTTTTCCTCGGTGCCCTTGTCGGTGGGGCCGGTGTGGCACAGGCCTATCCGTCGATGATGTTGCCCTTCGCGGCCGGTCAGACGTGGTACGTGTGCCAGGGGTACAACGGCAGCATCACCCACCCTGGGCAGCCCTGGTTGGACGTCACCACCTACCCGGGTCGTGGTTCGAGCGGCTGTTATGGCGGTGAGAACGCCGCGGCAGGGGGTCAGATCGTCTCCCCCGCGGATGGCACCGCCACGACGTGGGACGCTGCACATGGCGGCGTGTGCGTGACGTTCGACGGAGGCGGTTCATTCATCGTCTACCACCTGCTGAACCGCGTGGGGAATGGACGTGTCGCGCGTGGTCAGCAGCTCGGGACGGTCGCTCCTGCGGGGCAGGCCCTGAACGGCGCGTACGCTCACGCGCATTTGGAGATGCACAGCGGCGGCTGCGGGAGCGCGATGGTTCCGTTTAGCGGCGGTGCGCGATTCGAATGTGCCCCGGACATGACCTACTCGGGCCAAGTGAACCAGTGGGCAGGCCAAGCACTCACCCGCAACTGCGGCGTCGCCCCCGGCTCCCCCATCGGTCACGTGGACGATGTCCGCGGCCTCACCGGTGGCGGGGTCTGGATCCGAGGCTGGGTCATGGACCCGGACGTCAAGACGCAACCCACATCTCTGCATGTCTACCTCGACGGACCCGCGGGCAGCGGTGCCCCGGGGAAGAACCTGGGTCTCGCCAACTTCGATCGACCCGATGTCGCAGCGGCCTATCCGGGTAGCAGCGCGGACCATGGGTTCAACTCCGGCTTCATGGGTGTCGCGCCCGGGAACCACACGCTCTATGTCTATGGCATCAATGTCGATGGAACCGGTGGCTCCAATGTGTTGTTGGGCCAAGTGGCGGTCTCCGTGCCGGGGACCGCAGCGGGCAGTCCTCTCGGTAATGGTGACGCGGCAACCGGCGCAATCGCGGCATCCAAGGTCGCAGGGTGGGCCTTTGACCCGGACACCCCACAGACCGCAGTGGAGATCCACGCCTACGTGGATGGGGCAGCCGGGACGGGGGCACGTGGGGTCAGCCTGGGCCGCGCCTCTACCTCCCGGCCCGACGTTGCCAAGGCCTACCCGGCCGCGGGTCCGAACCATGGCTTCGACACGGCAGTCACGGGTTTGTCGCCGGGACCACACACGATCTTCCTCTACGCGATCAATGCGGCCGGCGGGGGCGAGAACCCACTCATCGGGATCTTGACGGCGACCTCACCATCCGGATCTCCAGTCGGTCACCTGGATGCTGTGAGCGATGCCGGCGCGGCAATCAGGATCACTGGATGGGCGGTCGACCCGGACCTTGCGACCAAGGGACTGGAGATCCATGCCTACGTCAATGGGCCGGCTGGTGATTCGAAGGCGCGGGGGGTGAACCTCGGCTACGCGACGGTGTCACGGCCGGACGTCGCCACAGTCCATCCGGGGGCCGGTCCGGCACATGGCTTCGACGTCACGATCAAGGAGCCCGCACTGGGCGCGCATGTGGTGTACGTCTATGCAATTGACGCGAAGGCGCCGGGCAACAACGTGCTTCTCGGCTCGAAGACGGTCACCGTCACCGAGCCCAAGGTGCCCGTTGCTCCGCCTGCAGGACAGCCGACAGCCGCGGCATCCCTGGGCAGCGTGGAACGGCTACGAGCCAAACGACTCGGCCGTACGGCCGTCGTCGTCCGGTGGCAACATGTGCCCGGTCACACCGCCTACCGGGTGCGCGTGCTCAGGCCCTTCAAGCGGGATTGGGTATCGACGACGAAGAACCACCTGCGGGTGGCCACGAAGGCCACGAGGATCAAGGTGGCGATTCGCGCCGTTGGCCAGACTGGCCAGGGTCCTGTGGTCCGTCGCACGATTCGGGTCGCGGCGCGCTCGCGCTGATCCAGGGCTTGGAGCATCGTCGGTACGAGTAAGATCAAGTCCACATGAACGGGGGTTCTGCGATGAGGTCCGCTCTTTCGGTACGCCGGTTCGGCGTGCTCACTGCCGTCACCGCTTTGTTCGCATCCTTGATGACGTGGGCGCCGGCACGACCGGCCGACGCGTCGTTGGGTTTCGACAACGCCCGGATGGCCGACATCGCCTTGTCATATGTCGGGCAGCCGGGGGTTAACGCATGCCTGGCTGCAGGAAAAGGTACGGCGTATGCCGGGCAGTGCAAGCAGTTCGTCAACTGCATCATCGTGTTGTCCGGCGGCCCGATGCCCGGAGGTGGGAACGACTATGCCGGCTCGTTCATCGCCGCGGGTGGCACCGAGGTCTCCGAGGGTGCGGCGACCAAGGGTGACATCATCCAGTGGGGGTCGGGGTCCACAACCAGCCAGCACACGGCGATCGTGGTGGCGAATCTGGGTGGCGGGCGTTTCGATGTGGTCGACTCAAACTGGGGCACCCCGGGGCTGATGGTCAAGCATCACACCATCGCCAACATTCACGCAGACATCTTCAACGGCGCAGGAGCCCAACCCACCCGCTTCATCCGCATGGGAACCGTCAACAGTGGGGGTGTAGCCGAGGGTGCCTTCGTCTCCTACAACGGGGATGTCTTCCGGATCGCCGGTGGCGCACCCATCTACGTCTCAAGTTGGGGCCACGTTGGAGGTGATCCAGGGAACGTGCGAGCACTGTCGGCTTCGGAGTTCTCGGCCCTGCGTACCTTCCCCGCGGACGGGACGCTAGTTGTGGGGCTGGCGCCGGGTGATCCGGATCATGGCAGTGTGTATCGGGTCGCGGGTGGGGCGCCGATCTACGTGTCGAACTGGGATCACATCGGCGGGAATCCGGGTACGACTGTGGGGGTGGATCTGTTCGCGATCAAGAACGCGGGCGGGGGTGGGGTGCTCAATCACCTGTCGTACCGGCCGGCGGATGGGACGTTGATCTCGGGGTGGGCGCCGGGTGATCCGGATCATGGCAGTGTGTATCGGGTCGCGGGTGGGGCGCCGATCTACGTGTCGAACTGGGATCACATCGGCGGGAATCCGGGTACGACGGTGGGGGTGGATCTGTTCGCGATCAAGAACGCGGGCGGGGGTGGGGTGCTCAACCACCTGCTCTACCGGCCAGTCGACGGCACCTACCTCAAGGCAGCGCAGAAGACCTATCGTGTCGCGCAAGGCGCACCGACACTCCAGAGTGCGTCGCACGACGGGGTGGTCATTGACCCCGCTGCGATCGCCAACGCTGGAAAGCCGGGTGTGTGGTCGCACTTGGCCGCGCCGCCCGCAGGGACTCCGGACCTCACTCCAGGTGATCCCCAGGCGGTCCAACTCGGGGGCCAGACCATGGGTCACCCTCGCCACAAGATGAGGAAGGGCCGCAGCATCCGACTCCCGAAATTCACCTCGCAGGGGGCGGCTGTCACCTGGAACGCCCGACCCAAGCGCGTGTGCAAGGTGACGAGGTACACCCTCAAGGCGAAGCACAAGGGTAGGTGTCTGCTCCGGGCCTCGGCGCCGGCACTCCCGGGCGTCAACAGTTACGCAGCAGCCTTCGTGGTCAGGGTCCGCTGAAACCACCCGACCATTGGGAAGCGTTCCGGCCGGCGGCACGCGGGGGATCAGTTGTAGGGACGCTGATCGATGAGTGCATCCTCGTCGTTGCTCCAGTGCCGCAAGGCTTCGACGCGCACTCCCAGTCCTGCATGCGTCGCACCCCCGCTGTTCAATAGGGCGTACGGGTCTGAAGGGGTGAGCATGGGCGACGATCTGCTGCTTGGCGATGTCTTCGACATCCCGGAGGTGATCTCAGCCAGCGACTTCGTCCTGGAACTGCACAAGGGTGTTGAGAAGCCCGCCCAGACCGTGGCTGAGTATGTGGTCACCGATTCCTTGGCGAAGGCCTTCGATGAAGCACTTGGCCTGGTAACGCTGGGGCTGACGACACGACAGGACCGCGGAGTCTTCCTGCATGGCGATTTCGGGTCCGGCAAGAGCCACTTCATGGCCGTTCTTGATCTCCTGCTGCGCGGTGATGCCAGTGCCCGCGCGATGCCCGGGCTGCAGGCCACGGTCGCAAAGCACGAGAAGTCTTTGACCGAGAAGGTCCTCACGGTCGAGTACCACCTGATCGGGGCCGAGTCTCTGGAGGATCGGCTCTTCGCGGGGTACCTTGCGCGGATCCGCCAGGTACATCCCGACGCGCAGTTGCCCCTGCTCCACAAGTCCGACGCGCTCTTCGCAGATGCGGCCAACCGCCGTAGGGACGACGAGGCCGCCTTCTTCGCCGCGTTGAACGCAGGTGCTACAGCAGACTCCGGTTGGGGGGCGATGGCCGACCGCTGGACGCCGCAGACCTACGACCGCGCGGTCGGTGCGCCGGTGGGGGACTCGGAGCGCGAGCGCCTCGCCTCGGACTTGGTCGCCACGATGTTCACCGGCTACACGTCCGCCGGCGAGTGGCTGGACATCAGCGACGGCCTAGGTGTGATGACTACCCACGCGAAGAGCCTCGGGTACGAAGGTCTTGTCCTCTTCCTAGACGAGCTCGTTCTGTGGCTGGCGTCGCGCCTCAACGACCAGAAGTTCGTCTCCGAAGAGGGCTCGAAGGTGGCCAAACTGGTGGAGACGGGCATAGGTCAGCGTGACATCCCGATCATCTCGTTCGTGGCGCGGCAGCGGGAGTTGCAGGATTTCTACGCCGAATCCACCCGGGCCGAAGGGGCGCAGACCAGTGCAGTCGGGGACACCTTCCGGTACTGGGAGAACCGCTTCGACACGATCATCCTCAAGGCCTCCAACCTGCCGGACATTGCGCAGCGACGGTTACTGACCCCGGTGGACCAGCGTGCGGCAGAGGCGGTCGCGGAGGCACTGGCGACCCTGAAGGCCAACCGGGCGTCCTGGGATGCCCTGATGCGCGACGAGGCGCAGTCCGACGAGGTCGCTTTCGCGAAGGTCTACCCGTTCTCGCCCGCACTGGCGGACACTCTGGTCTTCCTGTCCGGTCTGCTGCAGCGAGAGCGGACCGCGCTCAAGGTGATGGCGCTGCTTCTGTGTGAGGGCCGCACATCGGCGCGGATCACGCAGATCATCCCCGTTGCGGCACTGTTCGACGCCATCGTCATGAGTGGCTTGCAGCCGCTGACCGAGAGTGTGCGGGTGCAGTTCGACAACGCCCGTCGCCTCTACACCGAGCGGATGCGTCCGGTGTTGCTGTCCAGCCATGGCCTGCAAGAACGCGATGTCGATGCCCTTGAGCCGACCCATGCCTTCTTTGCCGACGACCGGTTGGCGAAGACGCTTCTTCTGTCTGCCCTGGTCAACGTGCCAGCGTTGAAGGACCTCACAGCCTCCAAACTGGCGGCGCTGAACCACGGCAGCGTTGCGGCGTTCATCCCGGGCACCGAGGCCGTAGCCGTGCTGGCCAAGGTGCGGCCCTGGGCTCAGCAGATCGGGGAGTTGGAGGTCGGGGACGGAGCCGACCCGGTCATCAAGGTGGTGCTGGCCGGGGTCGACTACGAGTCGGTGCTCAACCTCGTGCAGTCCGAGGACACTCCCGGTGCCCGGCGAAACCTGCTGCGGCGGATGGTCTTCGAGCAGTTCGGTATCGAGGACGGCAACCGCATCGGCGGGGTCACGCCGATGAGTTTCGTGTGGCGTGGGACCCGGCGGCGAGTCGATGTGCTGTTCGGCAACATCCGCGACGCGAATGCCCTTCCGCAGGATGTGTTCCGCGCCGAGGGTGACTCGTGGCGGTTGATCGTCGACTACCCGTTCGACGAAGGCAACCACGTGCCGCACGAAGATGTCGATCGCTTCGAAGACCTGCGCGCGGAGTCCCTGGAGAGCCGCACCGTGGGGTGGGTGCCGCGATTCCTGAGCGCCGCTCGGCAGGAGGACCTGGGGACCCTTGTCCTGCTGGAACACCTCCTCGGTGGCGCGGGTGATCAGTTCGAGGCAAATGCCCAGCACCTGCCGGCCGACCAGCGCCCGATGGCGCGGACCCTGCTGGAGAACAAGCGGAAGGCCGCTCGCGAGAAGTTGGAGTCCGCCCTCAAGCAGGCGTACGGGGTGGCGGCCATAGATCCGAAGGACGTCGACACTTCTCACGGAGACTTCTCGATGTGGCCGACCCTGTGGCCGGAACTAGACGTCAGGCCGCCGGTGGGGGCGACTCTCGGCGACGCCATGCTCTCGCTGGCCGACCAGATGCTCGGGGAGCAGTATCCGAAGCACCCGATGTTCGAGACCGAGGTCCGCGCGGCAGACCTTACGGCGGTCCTCGAGTACGTCCGCGAAGCAGTGGGCAAACCGGACGGGCGTATCGACCCGGTAGAGAACACGGCCCGTCCGCGGCTGCGTCGCGTGGCCAACCCGCTGCAGTGCGGGCAGATGTACGAGAACCACTACGTGTTCTCGTCGGCAACATTCCCTTGGCGTAACGAGTTCGTGCGCCTCGAGGGGCAGCCGGGTGACCTGACGGTGAAGGCGCTGCGCGAGTCTCTCAAGCCGTGGGGTCTGACGCGGGAGGCGCAGTCCCTGTTGATCCTGAGTTGGGCTCTGCTGCAGGACAAGCAGTTCCTGCAGCACGGTGTGTCTGTTCGCGTGCACGGCCTCAAGGACGTCACGGACGGACTCGTTCTGTCCGACCCGCAACTGCCGTCGGAGGAGCAGTGGGCGAGAGCGCAGGAGAGAGCCGCGGTCCTGTTCGGGCTGCAGGTTCCTCCGCTGGCCAGCGCGGCCAACTTGGCCGTGTTGGGGCAGGGGGTTCGCGGCAAGGCGCAGGGATGGGCCGCGGCATGCGCCCGGTTGCAGAACGCGCTGGAGGCCCACGCGGCAACACTGGGTGTGGCTGAGGATTCACCGCGTCTCGTGACTGCGCGTTCCGCGGCCGTTCTCGTCTCGCAACTCGCCCAGGACCATGACGACCTGACGACGGCCGTCATGCTTGCGGACGCCGAGTTGCCGGAGGAGGCGCAGGCGCTGGCCAAGTCGATCAACTCCGCCGATCAACTGTCCCGAGCCCTTGAGGGTGCCCAGTGGTCCGTCCTGGACGCAGTGGCCGGCATGGACACGGACAAGGCCCGGGCGTGCCTGGCCGATCTTCGCAAGGCTTCCCAAGCGGAGGAGTTCCATGCACCCCTGCAGCCGTCCCTCGGATCGGCCACATTGGAGGCCAGCCAGTACCTCGCCTCGAACAAGCCACCCAAGCCCGACCCGACGCCAACGGCGCAGAGCGTGGACGATGTTCCCCTCGCAGACATCGACGCGGTTCTCGGGCAGATCGGCACGCAGATCCGCGCCGCGATGAAGGATCAGCCGGACAAGAAGCTCCACCTGAAGTGGTGGCTGGAATGACTGCCCCGGACATCTCCGAGAACGTCGCCAGGCAGTTCGCGGGCCAGTTGGTCCGCGAGGCCACCAGGGGACGGGTGCTGGCGCTCAAAGGCGACCCGGAACGCTCGTTCGGCGGTGACCTTCGGATCGGAGACCACACCGTCGCCGTCGTGCCCTGTGTGTCCGCTCTCGCGGTGCGGGAGGCGCTGAGCCGACGTGCGCCAAACGACTTCACCGTGATCATCACTGACCGGCCACGCGAGGATCTTGGCGAGACTCTCGTGTCCCGGTTCCGCGGCCAGTCCATCAAACTCGTGAACCCCTGGGATACCGTCGCGCAGCTGTTCCAGGCGCGCAGAGTCGATGCCGAGTTGCGCCACTCCGGCCAGTCAGTGGCGGAGGCCCTGGTGCGGGCTGCTCCTGCGAGCGGCTACCCAGTGGCGCAGGCTGAAATCGTGACGCGCGACCTCGCGCTGCGATCCCTGGCCGAGCAGGTCCTGCATGTACAGATCGATGCGGTGGCCGGTGCTGGGCTGCTCTCGTGGACTCGCGACCCCGCAGCCCGGGAGCGTTGGAAGTCGCAACCATCCGACGTCCGTCAGGTCCTCACCGGCTGGGCGGGCGACGCGCTCGGACCGGTCGCGCAGGTGGCCCTCGACATCGCCAACAGCGATGGCGTCGTGGACGGGATCACCGTAGGCCTCGCGGCCGACGTCATGTGGCCGGAGAAGGGGCAACCGCCGTTCGAAGCGGCTGAAGCGCGCTCGCGAGCGGAGAAGTATCTGGGGGGTCGGTCCTTGACCCACAGCGAGGCGAGGCAGTTGGCCGATGCCGCACGCGGGGTCGTGCTTCGCATGGGACCCGAAGAGGGTCGAGGGGCGCTCCTTCTGCGTGCGCAACAGCTACTGTCCGACGTCGGCTGGGCCGCTGGTGCCCGCAGATCCACTCTCCTTCCGCTCGGATACGAGGAGAGGCAGCAGCAGTTCGCCCATGCCTTGAACAGTGGGGTCGAAGTCGAGAAGAGGTTCGAAGAACTCCTCGATCACGAGGCCGCCCTTGCTGAACGTCGCCGGGATAGCCAACGCGCTCAGATGGCGGTTCGCCTGTGGCGGTGGCTGCAGATCGACGCCGACCCTGAGCCGAAGACGCTGGCGGACGCATTGGCCCGCCAGATCGCCGCGGACGGCTGGGTCGACTTCGCGCTCGGGGAGGTGTCGGCCGGTAGCAACGACGAGCTGCTGGCGTCCGCATACGCCCGGCTGTGTGGGGTCGTGATGGACCGTCGCCGCGCGCACGACCTGCAGTTCGCCGCGTTGCTGGCCAGCGCGACTGCACGCGAAGCGGAGCTAGAGGGCGTTGTCCCGCTCGAGAACCTCGTGGCCGACACCGTGAAGCCCCTTTCGCAGCAAGTTCCCGTTCTATTGGTCGTTGTGGATGGCATGAGTGCCGCGGTGGCCTGCGAACTGGGCGAGAGTTGCATGGCCCTGGGCTGGCAGGAGATGGTTCCGGCCGGAGGCTCACGATCGTCGGCGCTCGCCGTGCTCCCCACCGTCACCAAACACTCCCGGACATCGCTGTTCGCTGGTGAGCTCACCACTGGCAGTCAGGCTGACGAGAAGCGGCTCTTCAACTCGGTGTTCGGAGCGACCGTCTTTCACAAGGATGATCTGCGTGCCAGTGCCGGCGAGGCGCTGCCTCCGGCGGTGCGCCAGGCGATAGCAGGTGAAGCCTCACTGGTCGCGGTCGTGCTGAACACCGTCGATGACACCCTTGCCAAGCACGACCCCGATGGGACGTCCTGGACGGTGGACGCGGTGCAGCATCTGCCAGCGCTCCTGGACCTGGCGGACGCCGCAGGGCGAGCAGTGGTGCTCGTGTCCGATCACGGGCACGTGGTCGAGCGTGGGAGCGCTGCCAGGCCCGTGGCGGGGGCTGACAACCGCTGGCGCAGCGCGGACACCGGTGAGGTGGCCGACGACGAGGTCCTGCTTGCAGGTCGGCGGGTCTTGGAAGGTGAAGGAACCATCTTTGCGGCGGCGGTTGAGGGACTTCGTTATGCCCGTAAGAGCGCGGGATACCACGGCGGAGCCACCGCGGCCGAAGCGACGGTGCCGGTGATTGTGCTTGCGCGCGACCCTGCTGCCCTTGGCGCGAACTGGCAGGCGGCGCCTCCGCAGGCGCCTGCCTGGTGGTTCGATGCGGTGGCTTCGCAGACGGCTGCGCCCGTGACCCTGCCTCCGGCTCCCGGGGTGCTGTTCAACACGGTCCCCGCCGCTCCCGACCCAGATGAAGAACTGGCCGCCGCAGTTGTGGCCAGTTCGGTCTACGCCGACCAGCAGGCGCGTGCGGGCCGCCACGCATTGCCGGCCGACCTGGTGACGAAGGCGCTGCGCACGCTGCTCGCCGGAGGTGGACGCGCGCATCGGGAGACGATGGCGCGTGCGCTCGGTGTTTCCGTGGCCCGCTTCAACGGCTACCTCAGCGTGCTGAAACGGCTACTGAACGTCGAAGGCTACGAAGTGCTGAGTCTGGACGCGGACGGGCACACCTTGCTGCTCGACGTCGACCTGATGAAGACGCAGTTCGGGGTCTCCTGATGGCCGTCAGCGCGCAGCGGCGTCGCGAGGTGATCGATGCCCTGCGTCGAGGAACTGTCCCGTACGACGGGCTGGATCTCCTGGCTGTGGGACTGGATCGTTTCGAGGCTGCCACCGACGCGGAACTGGACACGGTCGGCGCCGGCGGTTCTGTGTTCAAGGCCGTGCGTGGTGAATACGGTTCGGGCAAGACGTTCTTCTCGCGATGGCTGGTGGAGCGTGCCCGCCAGCGCGGCTTCGCCTCCAGCGAGATGCAGATCAGCGAGACCGAGACACCGCTGCACAGGCTGGAGACGGTGTACCGGCGAGTGGTGGAGAACCTCACCACGGCCGAATACCCCGCGTCCGCCTTCCGCGATGTGATCGACGGGTGGCTGTTCACCTTGGAGCAGGACGCGATCGTGGCGGGGGCTGATCCGGACGATGAACCGGCGCTCTCGGCGGCTGTGGAATCACTGCTCAACAAGAGGCTGGCGCTCATCGCCCGCAGTACACCGGCGTTCGCAACCGCCTTGCGCGCCTACCGGCAGGCGATGCTCGCTGGAGACGGCGCTGCGGCCGATGGGATCATCGCGTGGCTGGGTGGACAGCCGAACGTTGCCGCCTCTGTGCGCAGGTCTGCCGGCGTGAAGGGCGAGTTGGACCACTTCGGCGCACTCGGTGCGTTGCAGGGGCTGCTGCTCGTGCTGCGCGACTCTGGCTTCGCCGGCCTTGTGCTCGTGCTGGATGAGGTCGAGACGCTGCAGCGGGTGCGCAGCGACGTGCGAGACAAGGCGCTCAACGCACTGCGGCAGTTGATGGATGAGGTGGATGGTGGCCGATTCCCGGGGCTGTACCTGATCATCACCGGTACCCCGGCGTTCTTCGACGGCATGCAGGGAGTGCAGCGGCTGCCACCGCTTGCGCAGCGGCTCGCGACGGACTTCAGCGCGGACGAACGGTTCGACAACCCACGGGCGACGCAGATCCGACTGCCAGGGTTCACGCAGGAGTCGCTGGTGGAACTCGGACTCAAGGTGAGAGACCTGTACGCGGTAGGTGCCGATCCCCGCGTTGGGGAGGTGGTCGACGATGCCTACGTGGCTGACCTTGCGCAGGCTGTTTCCGGGCGACTTGGAGTGGGTGTCGCGCCCAGGCTGTTCGTCAAGAAACTCGTCGGGGATGTCCTCGACCGAGTGGATCAGTTCCCCGACTTCGACCCGTACCAGCACTACGCGCTGACCGTACGTGCGGGCGACTTGACGGATGCCGAGCGGCAGAGCGTCGACGACATCGACCTGGACATATGACAGGGCTGGAACCGGCCATTGAGTACCACGTGGTCAACAGCCTCGGGTGGCTGGATCTGCGGCCCCTGCAGAAGGCGGCCGTGGGCCCGATCCGGGAGGGCGCCGACTGTCTGTTGCTGGCGCCCACAGCTGGGGGCAAGACCGAAGCGGCCTTCTTCCCGATCCTGTCGGAGATGGTGTCCGGGCAGTGGGATGGACTGTCGGTCCTCTACGTCACCCCGCTGCGGGCCCTGCTGAACAACCTGCAGCCACGGCTGCACGGGTACGCCCAGTGGGTGGGTCGCCGCGCGGAGTTGTGGCATGGCGATGTCGGCCCGGCGCAACGGCGGCGGATCCTCGCCGACCTGCCGGATGTGCTGCTGACGACCCCGGAGTCGTTGGAGGCGATGCTGGTCTCGACCCGTGTTGACCACCGGTTCCTATTCGCCGGCGTCCGCGCTGTCGTGGTGGACGAATTGCATGCGTTCGCCGGTGACGACCGGGGGTGGCACTTGCAGGCTGTGTTGGAGCGGGTTCAGCGGCTGGCGGGTCGGCGTCTGCAGCGGATCGGGCTGTCGGCGACGGTGGGTAACCCGGAGGAGTTGCTGGCATGGCTCGGCGGTGGGGCGCCCGCGACGCAGGCTCGGGTCGTGTCCCCTCCGGCTGGCGAGCCTGTCGTGCCCGAGATCGGGGTGGACTACGTGGGGTCGGTGGCCAATGCGGCCACGGTGGTTGCCGCGCTTCATCATGGGGAGAAGCGGCTGGCGTTCTGCGAGTCGAGGTCGCAGACGGAGGATCTCGCGCAGGAGTTGCGCGATCGCGGTGTGACGACGTTCGTGTCGCATTCGTCTCTGTCGGCCGACGAGCGCAGACGCAGCGAGCAGGCCTTTGCGGAGGCGGGGGACTGCGTGGTGGTCGCCACGTCGACCCTGGAGCTTGGCATCGACGTCGGCGACCTGGATCGGGTGATACAGCTCGATTCCCCACGGACTGTTGCTTCGTTCCTGCAGCGGCTTGGTCGCACCGGACGGCGGCCGGGAACCGAGCGCAACACCCTGTTCCTATGCACGCGGGAGGATTCTCTGCTGCAGGCTGCGGGGCTCCTTCAGTTGTGGTCGACGGGGTTCGTGGAGCCGGTCGTGCCGCCGCCGAAGCCCTGGCACATCGTCGCGCAGCAGTTGCTCGCTTTGGCGCTGCAAGAGGGCGCGATTGGCCTGTCGACGTGGCGCGAATGGTGGCCGGGTCTGCCGATGACGGACGACGGTCAGATGATCCTCGATCACTTGGTGGGTGAGGGATTCCTGTCCGCTGATGGTGGTCTCGCCTTTGTCGGGGATGCCGCCGATCGGGCCTTCGGCCGGCGCAACTTCATGGATCTGACGGCAGTGTTCACGGCTGATCCGGAGTTGCGGGTACTGCACGGCCGGCGCGATCTCGGGTCGGTGTCGCCGCTGTCGCTGACCGAACGGCCGGCGCTCCTCGGATTGGGTGGGAAGGCGTGGAGAGTCACTCACGTTGACTGGAAAAGGCGCACTGTGTCCGTCGTGGAGGAGGCTGGCCGCGGGGCGTCCCGATGGAGTTCAGCCGGCTTGGGGCGGGGTATTTCCCGAGAACTCGCTCAAGGCATGCGGGCGGTGTTGCTTGGTGAGGACCCACCCGTGAAGCTGTCGCGTCGGGCCGTGGGGATGCTTGCGCGGCTTCGGGAGGAGTGGTCGGTTCGAGTCGCGGAGGGTGCAATCGTGCTTGAGGCCAGCGAGACGCTGTGGACGTTCGCGGGTGATGCGGCGAACCGTAGTCTGGCCGCCGCCTTCGACCGGATGGGGGTGGACGCGCGCGGAGATTCTCTGTCGGTGAGATGCCAGGTGCCGATCGCGGTCGGTCAGGTGAGGGATGCGGGGGTCCTGCTAGGAGGAGTGGACCCACCAGTGCCGCCAGTTGACTCACGGCTGCTGGAGGGGCTCAAGTTCTCAGCAGCGTTGCCGGAGGTACTGGCGAGGGAGGAGCTGCAGGTGAGGGCAGGCGATCCGGAGGGTGTCGTCACACAAGTTGCACGGGTGACTACCACATGAGCGCCTCCGGGCAAGGGCGGACATGGAGTGTTCAATGTTCCTCCGGTCCCTGGATTTGATCTCGTTCGATGTGGAAGCTACTCCGTCGGACGATCGCTCGCACGGGGCTCTTCACGCTGGTTAGTGCTGCAATAGGGACGCCATCACGAGTCGAGCCCGAATAGGATCCGTGGTGTAACGGAGGAAAACGGGGATACGGGGAACGGGGCAATCGTGGTCGCTGTGCGGCAGCATCGGTGCGATGTCTCAGGCCCAGTGGGGAGACAGCGTGACGGCTAACCTGTCGAATGCGACGGACGCTGACCGCTCTGACACGGGGCGGACTGGCCTGTTGCGCATGTTTCCGGACTTCGCGCTTCCCCAGCGCTATGCGATGCCGAAGGAGAACCCAGCCCCTGAAGTGACTTCGGCGATGAAGGCCTGGATTCGTGTCCTCTTCGTCTCCGTCTGTGCGCTGCTCCTTGCCACAGTCTTGGATTGGCCCCTGGAGGTGCCGGCCCTCGTCACGGTTCTGCTGGCCAGTTGGCTCACAGTGCAGCAGCGACGCGCGTGGGCAGGTGCCGGCCATCCCGACGAGAGTGCCTCGAACGAGGGCGAATCCCTGCCGAGTCATTCCCGTGCGTGGATCCTGCCGGCGCTCGCCCTCGGCGCTGCACTGCTGACGTCGCAACTGGATGTGGTCTTCTTCGCGCTAGCAACAGCACCGGTTGTTCTACTGTCCCTGCTGAGCAGCAGCAGGATGCGCTGGGAGTTCCGCCTCGATCGTGCTTCGCTTCCTCAACGGGAGTTCTGGTTGCCGCTGGCGGTGCTCGCGATCGCTGTAGCGGGAGGGGCGATACCCCTGGATTCAGTGGGACAGGTGATAGACACCAAAGCAGGCGTGATCGCATTCATCCTTGCGTTCGCGATGACCACTGAGGGACTCGGGCGCACGGGCTACATCGACTATTTGGCCTACCACATCGCCGAGCGATGCCGCGGCCGGACCGAGCGCCTCGTGATCTACTTCTTCCTGCTCGCCAGTGTGATCACCGTCGTCACGTCGAATGACATCGTGGTGCTGGCGCTCACTCCGATCGTGGTCGCTCTGGCCGTACAGACCCGCATCAGGGACATGAGAATGATGCTCATCTTCATGTTCATCGGTGCCAACACGACCTCGATGCTCCTCATCTTCGGCTCTCCGACGAACTTGATATTCGCCGACAAGATGGGAATCAATGGGCTCGCCTACTCCGTGATAATGCTCGTCCCCACCATCGTTGCCGCACTCGTGACCTACGTGATGCTGGACTGGATCGTTGGGTTGGCACGTCCCGATGTCAACGAGCAGTCGGTAGGCATCTCCGCCCGAGCGGTGCAACGGCCGCCAGCTCGCGTCGTCGAACTGGTGAAGAGCGCACCCCTGGGGGTAGCTGGATTTGGCATGTTCTTCTTCGCCCTGGCGCAGGCGCTGGCGGCAAGTCCTCTGTTCGGTCGGACAGTTCAGCCGGTGATGCAGGACGCGCTGGGTAGCGTTTCAATCGAGAGCGCTGTCGTCTCCACGGTGGGCAGCGGTCTCTCGGTGAACGTGATCAACGACCTTCCTGCTTCCGCTCTGTGGAGCGAGATCCTGTCTCAAGTCCAGTTCGACAGTCAGGTGTCGTCGGTGCTTGCCACGATGGGTGTGCTCGTCGGGGTCAACATAGGTACGTATGTCACCCCGATCGGTGCTTTGGCGGGAATCATCTGGCTACGGCTCATACGGCAGGAGTTGCGGCGGCGCCGGCCAGCGAGCATCGACTCGGCCCCGACGGCGATGGATCTCTTCCGAACTGCACTGCCGGTGTTCCTGGTCGTCTCCATTGTTACCGCCCTCGTGAACCTGCTGGTCGCCATGATTCTGTTCCTCGCGTTGCAGCCGACGGGGATCAACAAGGCGTACCCGGACCCGTCGCTCGGAAGCCTCGACGCCTCCTTGTTCGGCTACGTCGCCGTCGGTCTCGTGGCAGTGGCCGTGTGCGTAGTGCTCTTCCGCCGGGCTGTTGCACGCCGAGAGGTTGTATTCACCCACATCAGCGAGGCCTTCCTCGTAATCCAGAGCATCCAGCGATGGGCTCGTGAGCACCGATTCGTCTACTCGGGCGCAGTCGTGTCGCTCGTGATGGTCCTGCTGGCTGCAGTGCTCTGGCAACTGGAGCGCATGTACGAGATCTCGGCAGGGGTCCCCGCGAGCGAGCGGACCTTCGAGAGTCTCGGCTCCTACGGCGCGTGGCTGATGGCATTCGTGGGCAGCGGATTCGAGAATGACGTATTCCCAAAGTCGATCGGCGCGACCATCGTGGCAGGTCTATTGCCGTTGGTCGGTATCGCTGCAATCGTGTTTCTGCTGCGCCTTCCGAACGCCGATCCGGGCCACCTGAGTGCCCAACTAGCGCGCGGGCTCGGGACCGTCGAGCGCACAATCATCGTCGGGTCAGCGGACGCCGTTGCCCCGATAGTGGGTTCGCTCACCGGGGACAGCCGACGACTGTACGTGTTCCTGTACTGGGCAGAGCCCCCGGACGTGGCATCGCTCGGTGCCACACATTCCATCGTGTGTCCTGCCGATGGAGCGGTGGAGGGTCTTGTCAGCGAGTATGACTTCCTTTCGTCCAGGGAGATCATCGTCACCTCGGATGGGTCTGAGGCCTGTGACCACACCAATCTGCGGATACTGGGCGAGTTCATACGCCAATCGGAAGGTGAGAGGGGTGCCTTCACCTCCGAGGAGCGCCGCCCTCGTGTCCTCTTCGAGGTCGGTAGCCCGCGACTGTATGAAGTGGTCAACCGCTCTGTGCCAGCAGGGCTCGAGCCCTTCATCCGTGTGGTGGAACCGAGTTCATGGCTCAAGTCGGCGCTGACACTCGATGCGCTCGGATCGGTCGCGGAATTGGGCTGGGATCTGCGGGATCTCGAGCGCAGGGTGACGATCGACGACGAAGGCGGCACCACGAACGCCAGGACCGATGACGATGGGATGAGTCTGTGGGTCCAGGTGGGCGAACCCGAGCTCACCTCGGAGGCGCTACTCAGCGACTCGCTCGGTGTGTTCGAGGGTCACCTGGATGCCAGCGCACATCGCGGTGACGGCCAGGTCACCCTCGGACGCTACGGAATGACCCAACCGGGGTGCGCGCCGCAGTGGCATCCCCTGCTGTTGCGGCGAGGTGCGGCACCGCCCATTACCGAGGTACCGCAGAAGAGGACGCCGGGCCGGATTCATGTGATCGGAGCTTCGATGAGTTCAATGCTCTTCGTCGAGACGATCCTGCACAGTTCGGATGGAGCGGAACTCTTCGTCCACTACAACTCCCAAGGTGAGGCCCGCGACCGGTTCCGGCAGTGGGTGGGGCGCGATCGGCTGCATGTGAACGACCAGAGATTCCGCACGCCGGAGCATCTTGTGGACCGGCTCTTCCCGCCTCCTGGCTGCGACGTCGGGCACGCACAGTGGGCGCTGCAACCTGGCGACAAGATCTACTTCTTCCAGGAGCACGTGGCGGGGGCCGACGCGCGCGACCAGTCCGAAGCCTCCACGCTGGTGCCAGTCATCAGTGCTATCTCGCGCGAGTTGGACCAGAGTGCCGGTGAGCTCAACCACGACAGCGTGTACATGGTCACCGAGTCACATCGTGAGTCAACGCGCTTCCTCCTGAGACGCTTGAAGTGCGACTGGGTACTCGATGTCCAGCAGCGGCGCAAGAACTTCTACCGTGCGTTCGCTTTCCTGTATTGGGATCGATCACTTGACTTCCCCAACCGAGGCCAGAGCTTGTCCCGCTTCCTGGCATCGGTCGAGCTGTCCCGCAGCCTTCAACTGGTGCAGTTGGCGATCGGGCGTGATGATCCCAACTACTCCCCGATGACATTCGGCGAGCGTGTTGATGAGCAGATTCGAAACGGCTCGGTAGGCGCGCCGATTCCGCTCGGTGTGCTCAGCGTTCGCCGAGCCCTGTCGGAGGATCCATCGTCGGGGGTGGAGGAATGGGAAATGGCGCTATCGCTCGGGGAGTCGCTGCTTGCCCCTGAAGCCGAGGACGGCCTGCGGGTGAGCCACTCCTTCTGCTCCATGTCCTTGTGAGTTCTGTCACCGCCGAGGAGGCAGTCGGGCAGAGGGTCACCGGTGCGCCGCCGTGGAGCAGAGTACGCAGGCGGCCACGATCGGCCTGGTCTGTCCGGTTCCAGCGCATTGCTCGCTTTGATCCACTAGCCTGATCGCAGGGTGAACCGAGACGCGGGGCGCTTGAGAGACGGGGGTTTTCTGATGACCAATGGACAACTGGTGAAGAGCAAGATCCAGCAGATTCTGATGGACAACAAGTTGACGGTGACTTTGACACCGAACGGATTCAACGTTCCCTTTGACTCCACGGCGGTGATCATCAATGTCTTGGAGCAGGAGACCAGAACGTTGGTGATGATGTATGTGCCCGTGCTGCGCGAGGTCCCAGCGACTCCCGAGTTGTTCAAGTACATCGCTATCGAGGGTCAGCAGTACTACTTCGGGAGCCTTCGCTATCTGCCTGACGTTGAGCAGGGGCTTGTCTCCTTCGAACAGACTCTGCTGGGCGACTACCTGGACAGCGACGAGCTGATGTCAGCCCTTGCCGCCCTTGCCAGTACAGGCAACGACCTCGACGACGAGTTGCAGAAGCGCTTCGGTGGCAAGAGGTTCGTGGACTGAACGAGGAGTCAGGTTGCCTACTAGAGACCTGCCTCCCGCCATTCTGCGCATCCTGCGTAACGCGGATTCGGAGGCGAAGCGGCTCGGACACAGCCGGGTGACACCACTGCACCTTGCAGAAGCCATCCGAAGAAAGGACGACGACCAGGCTTTCGCCTCCGATGTCGCGCTCAACCTCGATGCGGCCCTGAGCAAGTTGCCGATCGACTTCAGCCCTCCGGTGCACGATGACGCGACATTGGATCTGTTGCGGGAGGCGTCTGCGTCGGACAACCCCGAAATCGCCCTACGCGGATCCCTGGTTGAACTGCTCACTGCGCTTCCGCTCCCAGAGGCAACGACGAAGCCCGACGCGTCGACGGCGGGCGTCGAGAGCACGGCGCCTGTCGAGGAGAGTCCCGTGCAGGATGACTCCGTGGTGCCGGCAAGGTTGCGTCATCTGGTTGACGAAGTCGACCCGGTTGCTCCCATCCTGCGGAGGTTGGCTGAGGTCCACCGAATCCTGTCGATGATCGGCGCTCGCGATTCCCAACCCGTGGCACTGCTGGCGGAGGAGGGATCTGGGGGGAGCACCCTGGCCCAGTGCTTGGCCGCCGTACTCAACGCTCCGGGGTATGACGGGCCACTGGCCGGCTGGCCGGTTCTGCGAACCCGCACGGCCGCCCTGATGGACGGTACGAACGCCGACATACTGGCGCTTGCCTCCAGTGAGGGTGAGTACGTGGTGTTCGTTGACGACGTCGATGTGCTTCTGCGCCTGGGTAGCGGCATGGCCGATCCGCGTGTGGCGATCGCCCTTCGTGCGCTGATTGAGGTGCAGCGGCCGGTGGTTTTCGCATTGGGCGCCGAGTACTACGACCGACTCCAGGCCGCCGACATGGAGTTGTCGGGCGAGTTGGAGACAGTCCGGCTCACGCCACTGACCGATCACGAGATTCTGCAGGTTGCACAGTCCGCTGCCGCCGGAATCGCCGAGTACCACGGCGTGGAGATCCCAGCCTCTGTCGTTTCTCTGGCATCCGCCGCACCGCGTCAGATCGACCGACTGTCCCACCCAGGCCTTGCTGTCGCGCGGCTGGACCGGGCGGGTGCAGCGGCTCGCCTGCGCTCCGACAGAGTCGCAGTTCCTGAGGATCTGGGATCTGCGGTGTCGTCGCAGCAGTATCTGGCTTTCGACCCGGATGGGGCCTTTCGCCGGCTCACAGGTGTCGTGTTCGGGCAGGACGACGCGATCCGTACTGTCGTGGACCGACTGGCTGTGACGCGCGCTTCGCTGGACCTTCGCCCGGAACGCCCCGACGGCGTGTTCCTATTCGCGGGTCCCACGGGTACCGGCAAGACCGCTCTCGCCTTGGCGTTGGCGAGCGAGATCTACGAGTCATCCGATGCTCTGATCCGCCTCGACATGAGTGAGTTCGCAAGTGAGTACACAGTCAGCAAGCTCTACGGCTCGCCACCTGGGTACGTGGGATCGACTGAGCCTGAATCCTGGCTCACCACCCGTATCCGCAAGCGGCCGCAGTCGCTGCTGCTCCTCGACGAGATCGAGAAGGCGCACCCGCTCGTGTGGAATGCGTTCCTGCAGGTGTTCGACGCAGGCATTCTGTCCGACACTGCCGGGCGCGTCGCCCACTTCAGTGACGTAGTCATCGTGATGACCACCAACATCGGGGCCGAGGCGTTCGCCGACAAGAAAGACATAGGTTTCGGCGACATGCTGGTGACGTCAAGTGCGCAGGAGTCCGATGTCCACGAGGAGTTGAAGCGCAGAATGCGCCCTGAACTCCTCAACCGGCTCGACGGGACGGTGGTCTTCCGCCCGTTGACGATGGACACGGTCCGCGAGATCGCTCGCAACCGTATCGCTGAAGCACTAGTCCGCCTCCAAGACCGCGGATGGTCGGTCACTGTTGACGCCAGCCTGGAGGACCTCATCGTGGAGAGGGGCTATGTCCCCGAGTACGGTGCGCGGCCCATGATCCGTGTGCTGGAGAACCTGCTCCTTCGGCCCTTGGCTGGGCTGCCGGCCGGGGCCCATCGCCTCAGCGCCCACGACGGCGACGTGATTGTGGAGTCGTAGGCGGTCACGGCGCGAGGAAAGCTGCCACGATGTTGAGCGCCTCTTTGGCGGCCGCCCCTCGCGGGTTCAGGCTGTAGATGACTTCCCGATCATCACGAAAGCGCTGTTTGAGGAGGGAGTCGAGTTGCGCCGTCAGAACCGTGATGCCCTTGATCCATAGGCCCACGTGCAGGGCATCGCACTCGTGCTCCAGTCGAATCTTGTCCGCCCGCGTGGACTTCCCGGGCGTTCGGTGCATCAACCAGAGGGAACCGTCGGCCTTCACGCCGATCGACAACACCGCGTCCTTGAAGCCGCGCGGAATCCCCTTATGCGAGCGAAACAGATCTGCGGGCGAGGGGTTGATGCGTCGGGCATGGGGAGACATGTCGGGGTTCGCCGGCCTCTGTGGGGTCGTGCTCGAGATCCACGAGTACATGCCGTCGGCGAGGCTATGAGTGCGAACTCGTACGAAGCGTTCGTATCGGGAGCGGATGCGCTCGCCGGGCGCACCGGTTTCGATGGCGCGGATGACCGCCGTGTATCGCTGCAGCACCTCCGGGTCATCGAGGTGGTGAGCGCGGAGCAGATGCGGGTCGATCTCTCGTAGTGGAATCGGATCGGCCCCGTGTCCGTAGTTCATCTCCGAAGACACCATCGTCAAGTTCCCGATTGCGTTCACGACGTGGCTGGAACTGTGGCCGCGGGGATCCACCCCGTAGTGCCTGTACAGCAACGAGAACGGGACAACGTGTTCCTTGGTGGCGGCCGCGGACAGGCTCAATGGAAGGTAACGGCCGACGTAGTCGCTCGATCCACGCGCTCGCTGGTACCAGTACATCAGTGAGACCCACGGGTCGTTCATGCTCTCGACCTTCAGGAGCCGCTTCTCGAAGGCCTTCTGATCCCCAAGCATCTCCTGGGCCGACGGAAGGGCAGTCATCGCTTCGATCAGTCGGTTCGACTCGAGGATCGACTGTTCGATCCGTTTCGGACGGGTGTGCCCGGTGATGCGGTTGAGTTGGCCGAGGAGCAGAACGGCCGCGAGGGAATCATCGTCGATTCCCGGATACTTGAGCAGCATCGCGAAACCCAGCCGGAGCGGTTCCGCCGAGGGAAGGAAGCGCAGGTCATCGCAGAGCACGTGGGTGCGCAGAGTCTGCGCAGTGTGGCGGATGCAGCGCAGCGAGTCGGTACGCATGGCGTCACGGTTCCCCTCGACCTTCACCCAGGACGTATCCGGGTTGTCGCGGGCCAGCAAGTCGAGGTCGCCCTTGAGGTTTCGGTGGAATCCGACAGTTTGTGCGTAACAGGAGATGAACAGAGGGAATCCGAAGAAGCGTTCACGCTCGCGCTTGAGCACTGCCTCCCGGCCCGAGTTCTGCTTGTCAGGGTGCGCCGCTTGGAAGCAATCCCGCAGCCAGTCAGGGGTCCGGGGGTCGATCGACACCATCGCCGCGTAGGCCCGCTCCTCCTTGCGGACCGGGACCCCACTGGAGTTGATGCGGTTGTAGAGGTTGACGATTTCGGGCAGCTCGCAGTCTCGCTTCACCAGCACGTGCAAGCGCCGTTCATCAGCATGACGAATCCGTGCGACAAGGCTGCCCCACGTCGACGCCTCAACATCCTCTTCGATGGGCGGAAGGGAGTCTGAACTGCGTACCCAGCTGAGTGGGACGAGATGCCGCATGCGCTGGGCGTAGTTGTCTCGCGTTGTCGGGCCCGCATCGGCGGGAGGTTCCTGGGGCCACCGGACGAACGGTTCTGGAGACTCCACGCGGTGGCGATTCAGGCCGAATTCGGGGAAGGCCACGAGGTTGACGGCCCATCGGTTGTCGCTTGAGTCGAACCAGAGTGCCCTCAGAGCCGTCAGTCTCTGCTGTCCATCCACGACGAGCAGTCTGGGCTTTCCCTCCGGCTCCCCCCAGTCACCTGGCACTTCTCCCTGTCTGGTGATTCGGCCAGCCGGCCGCCACAGAATGATCGATCCGCAGGGGGTGTCGTCAATCAGGGACTCCATCAACATCGAGACCGCACGATCGTCCCAGACACGACCACGTTGAAAATGCGGCAGACCTAGCGTGGGCAGCGCCTTCACAAGCTCGGCCACGGTGACGAATCCGTCACCACCTCGCGGGGGGAATGCCACGGGTTGATTCTGCTTCAGGAGCGGGTTCTGGCGCGCGCTGTGCTGAGTGGGCTACTGGGGCAGTTGGCGACGCAGCGGCGCGTCGTCCCACGGATTCGCGTCCCAGAGTTTGTGGAGACCGAATCGGACATGACGGAAGTCGTGTGTGTCGGGGTTGTTGGTTGCGCGGACAGGATCTTGTGGGAGTTCCGTCACCCTTCCCACAGAACTGAGGTGGTGCTCGATATTGAGCTTGGCTACCCAACTTTGTGCGATGTAGTACCAGGCAACGACGTCGTCCAACGACCTGAACCGATCGCTCAGCACTTCACCTTGGCCGAGTGCGCCGAGGCCACGCTGGCCCATCATCTTGCGGTTGAGTCCCAACGGATCGAAGACAACAGTGCGCACGGGCCATGGCGCTTGGGTTGCAGCGTAGGCGGACAGCGCACCTCCGAGCGACAGGCCTGATAGCACGACCCTGTCGCGGAACTCCGGCCTCACCAGTGCAATCAACTGAGCGGCCTGGTGGAACTGGTCTGGGACGCCGGCCTCGATCGCCGTCATGATTCCGGTGATCTTGTCGTCGAATGTTTCCGTCGGGCGATTCACCAGGTAGTACACATCATGGTCCCGGTCGTGGAACAGTCTGGCGTGGAGATCGTCGCCGGAGAGACTGTTTGCCGGGTCGGTGAACCCCCATCTTCGCGTACCGAAGACCCCGTCAACGTGCTGCGACTCAAACACCTCGTCGATGTCGGTACCGAACAATTCTGTGAGGTGCGCTTCGTAGTAGCCGGAGTCGTCGTAGTCGCCGTCAGAGCCCTGATTGTCGCTCCGGAGCGTTCCGCACACGTTCGCTAAACACAGGTAACTGCGGTACTCGATCGTCTCTTCCAGCCTCATTGCAGATCAGCTCCCCGTGTCCGGTCCGGCGTCTGGCGAGCCAGCCGCGAGACGCAGCGATGAATACGTCGACGCCATGCATTGCAGTCATGCGAAGGCTACCCGCGCACGGAGTCCCTTCGCGTGCTGATGCGCTGCCCGAAAGCCCACCGGTCAACCGCGGCTGGTGTCCCGGAGTTGTCTCCAGGACACCAGCCCGGTTCCTTCAGTCGAACAAGTCGCCGAAGCGGTACTTCAGGTCCGACCCGAGGATGGTTGCCGGCTCGACAGCACCCCACCCGTCGAGGGCGCGGCAGAGTGTCTCCAGTTCGGCCGTCACTACCTGCGCAATCTCGACCCTGCTGGGGAACCTGCCCTCGTTGGTCGCGGCCCAAGCCTTCATCGCCTCATCGAAGCGGAAGGTGACGATGGCTTCAACCTCTTTCTGAAACCGCTCTCGGACCCTAGCCTCGTTCACGGGTGTCCGCGGGATCCGAGGCCCGTTGTATTCGTAGTCACTCACTGTGATCTCCCCTGTGGAATTGGATACACCTCACCCCCGGAGGGGCTCGGTGCGGGGAGATCTCTCGCTACATGTCGTGGTCAACCAGGAGGTGCTCGGTTCTATTCCGTCTCGTCCTGACGCTTGCGTGCGGTGGTGAAGTCGCGGGGGTCCGTGAATCCGTAGAGCACCTCGACACGCCGTGCCCAATCGTCGCGGTCAGTGCACGGGCGGGCCAGGAGACGCCCAGCGGTGACGTCGGCGGCCAATTGTGCGACCTCTCGGCGCAGGCGGCGTCCGCGGTCGTCGGGGTTCACAGGTCGAGTGGACAAGAACAGCGACGCCTCGCGATTACGGGCAGTGGTTCGGGGGTTGTCCGGGTCGAGGCGGTTGCCCACGAGTCGGCCCTGCCAGATGTCGGCGCGGTACCAGACCGGCACTTCGGAGGTGCGGCGCATGCCGCTGCGATCCCGAGTGCTGCCCGGGTCCATCCAGTGGGTGGTTCGTACATCGGCGGTGGGGAACGCGCGGGCGAACAGTCCCCGGGCTATCTGCAGGGTGTCGCCGGTGTTCTTCACCTCGTCCACGATGAGCACCCGACGTCGGTCCAGCCATGCGGCCACCGAATCAGCCTGGGGGAGGAAGACCCTTCGCAGTGCCGCGATCGCTTGTTCGGGCACCTTCGAGACGTCGATCACCCCGAACTCTGACCCGCCGGTGTAGCTCCACCACTGCTCCCGGTCGATGTTCACGAAGCGGAACTGCGGCATTGGCGGGACGCGGGCTTGAGTGAAGTCCGTGCCGGGAGTGCGGGCCAGTATCGGCCACAGGGCTCGTGCCAACCAGGCCACCGGGCGCCCCGACTTGTCGAGGCAGACGACGTAGTCGGGGATCCAGCCGTCATGACCTTCGAGCCGGTAGATCAGCGCATCCGTCAGTGTGGCGTAGCGAGACCGGAGTGACGCCGGTTCGAGGATCGAGTAGCTCACGGCTCCGTCAATCGCTGTCTCCTCGGATGACTCGTGGCTCGAGTTGAACCGCTACCCATTTCCCAGAACGCCGGATCTACATTCTGGTGCGGGACACCAGGAGGTTCAAGATCGATGACCTGCCTTGTAGGGAGGTCATCGGCTGTTCTGGCGCCTCATCGTGGGACGCTGCAGCGAGGCGTCGAACATCTTTCGGTCCCACGCACCTGTTGAGTCACGTAGATGCCGGTGCCGTCCGCTATCCCCGTGCATGCGTTCACCAGAACGGGCGCTTCCTGCTGCCATCCCTACGGAGCGAGAAACTCACTACAGTGTCTTTCGTCAGGTTGCGGCCCGACGGGCTTCCTCGCCAGACGGCAGGACAGACCCCCACCCGCACGATCAATTTCGTGCTGCGCGGGGGTTCTGGTGCCGCTGCTTCGGTCATCGGCGGAGTTGCTGTTGTCGCAACTCCTCAATGACCATGCGGTGGCGCGATTGACGCAGCAGTTCGCCATCGATGTCGGATACATGCCGTCGTCCGGCGAGGTCCGATCCTGGAATTCCTCCTTGCCCGTGCTCATGGCCGACCTCGCGGAAGCCGGCCTTGCCGATGTCGAAGTGCTCGTGGAACACCGACTGCCGCTGTCCAGCAAACGCACCGATGTGATCCTCGCCGGCAACCATGCGAAGACGGGTGCGCCCACCTACCTGGTTGTCGAACTCAAGCAGTGGAGCAGAGCGGCGGCCGATCCTGAGGACCATGACCTGGTCACCGTCGATGGATACGGTTCACGCCCGGTCCTGCATCCGGGCAAGCAGGTGCAGAACTACGTGCACTACATGCGGGACTTCCTCAAAGTGCTGGAGGCCGAGCCACAGGCGGTAGGCGGGGCGGCGTACCTGCACAACGCCTCCGAGGCGGGTGTGTCGACGCTTCGAAGGCGGGCCGAAACCGACGAGAGCCGCCTGTTCACCGGCGACGAGCGCGGACGCTGGCTCGAATACCTGACCACGCGGTTCGCTGCTGTCTCGGGGGCGGATGCGGCGGACAGGCTGCTGGGGTCGGTCGTGGCGCCGAGCAAACAACTGATGACTCTGGCCGCGCAGGAGATCCAGGAGCGAGAACAGTTCGTGCTGCTCGATGAGCAGGAGATCGCCTACCGGTTGGTGATGAACGCCGTCCGCCAAGCGGTCCGCTCCGACCACAAGTCCGTCGTGATCGTCACGGGCGGGCCAGGCAGCGGGAAGAGCGTGATCGCGCTGTCCCTGTTGGGTGATTTGTTCCGGCAGGGCAGGACCGCAGAGCACGCCACCGGTTCGAAGGCGTTCACCGAGACGCTGCGCCGCGTGGCCGGACGCCGTAACAGCCGGGTGAAGGAGCTGTTCGGCTACTTCAACCAGTTCGCCGTCGACGAACCGAACTCGCTGGATGTGCTGATCCTCGACGAGGCCCACCGGATCCGGGAGAGCAGCAACAACAGGTTCACGAAACGCACGCAACGCTCGACCAAGCCGCAGGTCCAGGAACTGATCGACGTCGCCCGGGTTCCGGTGTTCCTGCTGGACGAGCACCAGGTGGTGCGCCCGGGCGAGATCGGCACCGTGGCGGCGATCCGGCAGGCGGCGCAGCAGCGCGGGCTCGAGGTGCACGAGGTCGAGCTCGACGCGCAGTTCCGGTCGGGTGGATCGCGGCTGTACGAGGAGTGGGTCGTGCGTTTGCTGGGCCTGGCCGACGGCGGCCCGGTCGACTGGACCGGCGACGACAACTACACGCTGTGGGTCGCGGATACGCCGGCGCAGATGGAGCAACTCCTGGCGCAGAAACTGGACCAGGGATATGGCGCACGGATGTCCGCGGGCTTCTGCTGGCCATGGTCCGATGCGGTCAGGGGCGAACCACTGGCCGACGACGTGAACATCGGCGACTGGGCCCGGCCGTGGAACAACAAGGAGGAACGCCGCCACGACGGTGCGCCGCCCCGATCGCTGTGGGCCACGGAGGACGGCGGTTTCGGGCAGGTGGGTTGCGTCTACACCGCGCAGGGCTTCGAGTACGACTGGTCCGGGGTCATCCTCGGCCCCGACCTGGTGTGGAGGGAGGGTCGCTTCGTCGCCGACGTGACCGAATCCCGCGACCCGGCATTCCGCGGCAAGAACGCCGCCGGCTTCGACACGTTCGTGCGCAACGTCTACAAGGTGCTGCTGACCAGAGGCATGGTTGGCACAGTGATCTACTCGACCGACGCTGCGACCCGCGAGATGCTGAAGGGACTGGTCAAGGGTGACCTTTGAGGACCTGACGACCGCGATCCGTGAGTTTGCCGTCGAACGGGATTGGGAGAAGTTCCATACCCCGAAGAACCTGGCCATGGCGGTCGCGGGTGAAGCGGGGGAACTCGTGGCGCAGTTGCAGTGGCTCGGCGCAGAGGAGACCCTCACGTCGGACAAGCGTCGAGCCGTGGTCGAGGAGATGGCCGATGTGCTCATCTACCTGGTCCGGATGGCCGACGTCCTCGGGGTGGACCTGCTGGCCGCGGCCGCGGCGAAACTGGAGGCCGACGGTGAGCGCTACGTGGCTGAGGAGGTCAGGGGCAGCGCGGAGAAGAAGGCCTGAGAGGTATTCCTATCGGAATACTAGTTGTATGACTACCACCATCAAGGTCGCCAACGACGTGCGCGACCGGCTCAAGGTGCAGGCGGCGCGCGAGAACCGGACGCTTGGCGAGCACCTCGCTCACCTCGCAGACCTCGGTGACCGGGAGATCCGGTTCTCGGCCTTGCGTCGGGCGATCGACCACACGTCTGCGCACGCCATGCAGTCCTACGCCGCGGAGGTCGCTGACTGGGAACGTGTCGACCGTGACTGATCTGACCCCCGGCGAGATGGTCTGGGTGTCCCCCGACATGACCGTGGGGCGCGAGCACGCCGGCAGACGGCCCGCGATTGTGGTCTGCGGAGCGGACTATCTGGCGATTGTGAACACACTGGCCATCGTGGTCCCGGTGACCGGTGTGGACAGAGGGTGGCCCAATCACATCCCCGTTGACGGGGTCTCCCTGCCAAAGCCCTCGTGGGCGATGACCGAACAGGTGAGAACCATTACGCGGGTGCGTGTCTCGGGCACTCTTGGCCGGGTCACCGATCAGACGTTGACCGAAATTCGCATGTGGATCCGCGACTTCTTGGACCTGTGAGCGGGGCTGCTGGTTACGCACATCGTGTCGCACCCCCGGCGTAGCGTCGTGAGTGGAGAGATGGGGGAGTCATGGAAGAACTGCAGCAGTGGCCGGAGGAGGACCTTTGGTCGAAACTCGGTGAGGTCGAGGGCCGGGAGCGCATCGACATCCTGTACGAGCTCGCAAGCCGGGCATCCCAGCGGGAGGACTTCCCCCGGGCGACCACGCTGTGGCAGGAGATCGAGTCGACCGCGCAGGAACTCGGCGATCTGACTGTCGCTGCCGAAGCCGTGCGGCTTCAGGGCAGCGCCGCATTCTTCGTGGGTGACTTCGACGGCGCTGTCGAGCTCTATCAACGCGCGGCGAAGGGACATGAAGAGGCGGGCCGGCCACGTGACGCCGCCGGTGCGCTGTGGTGCCTCGCCGACACCTATCGTGCTCTGGGCGACTTCGAGGATCAACTGCAGGCAGCGTCAGAGAGTCGGACGATCGCGGAGTTCGAGGGGGCGGACAGTCTGGCCGGAGACGCGTGCCTGCTGCAGGCGCGAGCGCTCTATGCGCTCAACCGGGATCAGGAAGCGGTGACCGCCTGCATGGCCGGGCGCGATCACTACCGTGCCGACGAGCGTCCGGACAAGGTCGCCCAGATCGATGACTTCGCGGTGACCGTCCACCTCTACCTCGGGAACCTCGACGAGGCTCTCGACCTCGCACGTGGGTGTCTGGTGCTCGCGAAAGCATCCGCAACCGGTGATGACGACCCGTACGCGCGGCTGCGGCTGGCAGAGGTGTTCCAGCGCCGTGGCGAGAGCGATCTGGCTCTGGAGCACGCGGATATCGCTATGGCGTCCTACCGCTCCGGCAACGACCTGGGCGGGGCGGGCTTGTGCGAGCAACTGAGGGCGGATGCGCTGTTCGACAAGGGTGAGCCCGAGAAGGCCTTGGACGCCTACGCCGACGCTCGTGTCCTTTTCGACGCCACGGGCCGCGATTACGATGCGTTGCGCTGCGAGACCCGTTTCGGCATTGTGCAGCACTACCTCGGTGACTACCGGCAGGCCGCCCGCGTCAATCGGCGGCTGATCGAGGCCTACACGCGGATGGGCGATCGAGAGGAGGATGTGCGCTGGAGCATCGTGCGGCTGATCGACAACCTTCACGAAGAGGGGCAGCAGGACGCCTGTCTGGAGGTGGCGCAGACCTACATGGAGGCCTGGCCCGAGGGCGTCACCGCGGATGACTCCACGTACCGCGAGTTCCTGGGCCTCTACGCCTTGGCGCTGGATGCCACGGGCCAGGCTGACCAGGCGACGGCAGTGGCCGAGCACGTGATTCGGCACACGCCGGCGCGTGAGGCCAGTCTCGGGACCGCCTACTGCTACGAGGTCAGGGGACGCAGTCGGCTGGACCAGGATGAAACAGCGGCGAGTCAGGACTTCTCACACGCGATCGCCCTGCACCTGGCCAGGGGAAGAGTCGATCGGGCGCGGGAACTGTCGAAGTACTTCCTGCCCACCGACGGTGCTTCGACGGGCGGCGTCAGCGTTCGGCAGGTCGACGACAGCGCGGCAGCGGAGGCCGGCCACGGGTGAGCGGGCCGCGCGCGCTGACACCGCGCTCCTGACTCACCGGACCTGCTCACCGCCGGTGTTTGCGCCGAGCATGCGCAGGGCCAGCAGGATGATCAGGTCCGCGATCAGAAGAGCCGCGCCCCAACCGATGTGGCCTTGCGATGCCAATGCCAGAGCAGCGATGAGGAACACGGCGATCTCGACGCCGTTTCGCAGCGAAGGCGAGAGCCGGATGCGAGCCTTGGGTGACAGCAGCAGACCCCAAAAGGTTGCGACGGCGACAACACACACCACTGCGACCAGCCCGCCGATCACAGCGCCGCCGACCACCGCATAACCCCACCACGCGAACGCAGCCAGGAGTGCGAGTTCGAGGAGGAAGCGCGCAGCCAGGATGATCGGGAGCATCCAACGATTCTCCCGCGGAGCTCAGTTCTGCGAGAAGGGCTTCACACGGCTTCCGTTGGCCGCAACGGGTGCGATGGTCGAGATGCGGTCCGGCTCGACGTCATCGACGAGATGTGTGAGAACCGACAATGTGCGGTGCAGCATGTCCCGGTTCTTGTGTACCTTCGCGGTGCCCTTCATCGTGCTCACCCCAATCTGCTCTGCCTCTAGTGTATCGACGGAATCAGGCGGTGTCTGAAGGTCCTGGCGAGTGATTCCTCACACATTCGCGCTTTGAGCGACGATTTCGGTGGTCCCGCGGCGATGTCACGGGGTGCAGTACGGCCCACAGCCGCGCCCTGGAGTACCGCCGGGCAGGAGCAGGGAGGGTGTCTGCCCATCCCGAACATAGGTATTGCGCGCCCACGGGTCGAACTGCCGCAACTGCTGCATGGTCACGGTGTGCTGGATCATCCTGTCGCTGACCTCGCGCGACTGGGTGGCCGAGAGTCCGGGTGGGCTGTACGAGCCAGCGCTCGTGGCGTTGATCCAGGTGTCGGCGATACCGTCGGACCCCACGAGATCGACCGACATCAGGTCCGCTACCCCGTCTTCGTTCTGGTCCAGGACGATCCAGTTGAGCTTGCCGTTCTTCTCGCTGTCGACGCCCACCACTTCGACGTATCCATTCTCGTTCTGGTCGCCGAAGATGAGTTGGACGCTGGTGCCCTCGATGGAGAACGTCTCGAACACCCCGTTGCCGTTGGTGTCGAGGGCCGCCACCTCGAAGTACCCATCGGCGTTGGCGTCGAACCAGTAGTCCGTCGTTCCATTGCCGTCGATGTCGGCGGCGCTGAGCTGGGACCGGGTCTTCACAGACGCCACCTTGCCGTTACGGAACGTGACGACGACGGTCTTCTCGCCACGACAGGTCGGGTAGCCCCTGACCACTTCGCGTCCTGTGCGGCTCAGCGTCGAGCCCGCTGTCCCGACGATCTGGCGGACCGTGCGTTTGGTCGCGCCCTTGGAGATCCGATTCCTCTCGGCCTTGGATGCACAATTGGTGCCTGTCCCGGCGCGCTGGGGGGCCGCGCTCGCGGTCGCGATACCGCCCGCAACCACCAACAGCGGTGCCGACACAAGGACCAGCGCGCGCTGCCAAGGCGTACCGGTCATGCGACCCCTCCACCGATCAGTGACACGGCGACGGTACCGGCCCGCTCGCCGGCCTGGCAATGCCGCCTGATGAGACGTCGAGCCCGTCAGCGCAGATCCCGGCCCAACAACTCCTCGTAGGTCTCCCGCCGCACCGCGACGCGCGCGGAGCCGTCCTCGCAGAACACCACCGGCGGGCGCAGGGCGCCGTTGTAGTTGTTGCTCATCGTGAACGTGTACGCGCCGGTGGCGGGGATGACTAGCAGGTCGCCGACCGCCGGCTCCACCAGTGCGTGGCCGGTGACGAAGGTGTCCCCGGACTCGCAGTGTCGTCCGACGACGTCGCAGACCTCCAGCCGACCGGACTTGTCGATGATCGCGGGGTCGAAGGGCTGGCCGTAGAGCGAGACCTCGAGGTTGTCGCCCATGCCGCCGTCGACGGCGACATGGGTGCGTACGCCGCGCTTGACCGTCACGACGCGATAGAGCGTGATGCCGTTCGGGCCGACCATCGACCTGCCGGGCTCGATCATCAGCTCCACATCGGTTCCCAGGTGTTGATGCACGGCGGACACCAGACGCTCGGCGTACTCGTCGATCGTGGGCGCGGAGTCCGACGGTACGTACCGGATGCCCAGCCCGCCGCCGACGTCGTAGACATCGAAGCGCTCCAGCTTCGCCAGCGATGCGATGGCCTGCTCGAACTGGTCCACGTTGAGGATCTGGGACCCGACATGGGCGTGCAGTCCGCGCAGGTCGAGCATCGGCTCGCGGCGGATCTGCGCGATGGCATCCTCGATCTGGTGACTGGGGATGCCGAACTTCGACGTGTCGTGACCAGTGGCCATGGCCGGGTTCGTCTCGGCGTCCACCGACGGGCTCACGCGAAGCAGAACCGGCACGGGTTCGCTCGCCAGCCGCGAGATGCGCACGACGTCATCGAGGTTGTCCACGACGATGTACCCGACGCCCATCTCGATGGCTTTGGCGATCTCGGCGTCGGACTTGGCGTTGCCGTGCAGCACGACGCGCGAAGGGTCGATTCCGGTGCGTTCCGCGGCCAGCAACTCCCCGAGCCCGGCCACATCGAGCCCACATCCGGTGTCCGCGATCAGGCCCATCACCGAAGGTGTCGGGAAACTCTTCGATGCGAACAGCACCTGGCTGTGCGGATGCCGCGAGGTGAGCGCCTCCTGGAACGCCACGGCCCGCGCGCGCAGCCCCGCGGCGTCGATCAGGTACGCCGGCGTCCCGAACTCATCGGCCACTTCGGCGACTCGGCACCCGCCGAGGATGAGCCGGCCGTCGTCGAGCGCGGCGTTGGGCGGGTACACCGACAGGTCCATGATCGGGAGGCTACCTAGGATTGCCCACATGCCCAACCCCGCTGATCCGCTGCAGTTCACCCATGGCCCGACGTGGCGCAACTCGCTGGCTCTGGCGCCCTTGACGAATCGGCAGAGCCACCCCGATGGGGTGCTGTCCGACGACGAGATCGACTGGCTCACGGCCCGCGCGGAAGGGGGGTTCGGTCTGGTGATGACGGCGGCCGCCTTCGTCGCGCCGGCGGGGCACGTGTGGGACGGGCAACTGGGAGTGGCCGACGATGACCACCTGCCCGGGTTGCAGCGGTTGGCGAAGGGCCTGCGCGCGGCGGGCGCCGCGAGTTCGGTGCAACTGCACCACGGCGGGCGCCGCGCGGAGCGGGCGATCACCGGCAGGGCCGCGCAGTGCCCCTGGGACGACCCCGATCACGATGCGGTGGGGATGACCCTCGACGAGATCGAGGCCAGTGTGGCGGACTTCGTCGCTGCGGCGGTGCGGGCGGAACGGGCGGGCTTCGACGGGGTCGAGGTGCACGGGGCGCACGGGTATCTGATCGGGCAGTTCATGGACTCCACGCGCAACAACCGGGCCGACGCGTACGGCGGATCGCTGGACAACCGCTTCCGGATCGTGGGCGAGGTGCTCGAAGGGATCCGGGCGGCGACCGGTGACGACTTCCAGCTCGGTCTGCGACTCTCCCCGGAGGGCTTCGGGATCCCGCTGGACGATGGGCGCGAGTACGCACGCCGGGCTCTGGAGACGGGCCTGCTCGACTACCTCGAACTGTCGCTGTGGGACGTGTTCATGCGCCCGCGCAAGGGCGGAGACGGTCTGCTCATCGACCACTTCGTCGACTTGCCGCGCGGTGCCACGCGCTTGGGTGTCGCGGGCCGTGTGCTGTCGACCGCCGACGCGCAATGGTGCCTGGACAAGGGTGCGGACTCCGTGTCGGTGGGCAAGGGGGCCATCGTGCACCACGACTTCGCGGCCCGGGCCGTCGCGGACGAGGCGTTCACGGCGCGGTCACTTCCGGTGTCGGTGGACGTGCTCACGCAGGAGCGTGTCGGGCCGGCGTTCATCGACTACCTCGCCGAGACCTTCCCTGACGTGGTCGAGGTCTGATCGCCCTCAGTACGCCTCGTACAGGCTCGTCGCGATCTTGCCGAGGTCCTCGTTGGCCGCGAAGACGCCTTGGAGGTCGTCGAACATCGCCTGGTTCACGATGATCGCGATGGCCAGCTTGCGCCCCGACTGTGCGTCGATGTAGCCGCCGAGGGCCTTGGTCTCCACCCGAAGTCGCTGGTTGAGCAGGTCCCCGGCGCCGAGCGTGCCGGTCTTGGCGAACACCTTGCCGGCGGCGGGGCTGTCCTTCTGGACCTCCGCGACGGAGCCGTCCACGCCCATGATCGGCATCGCCTCCTGCCACTGTTGCGCATCGGGCCGGGCGTTGAATATCTGCATCAACTGCGTGACAGACGTCGGTGTGACGAAGTTCCCGGGCAGGCCGGACCCGTCGACCAGCGATGCCTGCGTGGTGTCAAGCCCGGCGCCGCCGAGCACCTTGGCCATCTCCGGGAAGCCGTCGTCGCAGTCTGTGCTGCCGACCGACGCCGCGAGCAGGCAGACCTGGGTCTGGGCGCCGCGGTTGTAACTGACCTTGAGGATGTAGGTGGCGTTCTCCTGCAGCGGCAGGCCCTCGAGTGCAGCCACCTCGGGGAGTCCCTCGACCTGGTCCGGCAACTGGCGCTGAGGGTTGGGCGCGGTCGGGTCCGCCGACACCTGTACGCCGGCTCGCTGCAGAGCCTCGATGAAGGCGGTACGGGCGAACCGCGGCGGGTCGGTGAAGTGCTCGACCTTCAACTGCGGCTCGGCGTCCGCGGCGATGGTGCCGCGAAGCAGGATCACGCCGTACTCCGGGCTGCTCAACTCGATGCCGGTGTCCTCGCCGGCGGCCACGGTCTTGACGCGGTTCACCACCCGCCACGGCGCCACCTCGGGTCGCATCTCGACGGAGGCGCGCTCACCGACCTCGCCGGGTGTGGCGACCACGTCGATGAGGTTGTTGTTGATGACGATGGGTGAGACGGGCCCGTCGTTCTCGCCGAGATCGCGGGTGACCCACAGCCGGTCGTCGATGATCACGTCGCCGTCGATCCGGTCGATGCCCGAGGCCTTGACCTGCGCGGCGAGGTCGTCAAGGCCTGCCAGCGGGTTGTTGTCCGTGATCGTCGCGCCCGGCAACAGGTTGGCGTCGTTGTGGTCCATGTCCGTGAACACGACCTGCCCGTCGGGCCCGGTCTGCCCACCCATCAGGATGTCGCCCTTGGCGACGAGCACGAGGTCGCCGTCGAGACTGCCGCCGTCGACCTCGCCGTCGCGCACGACCGGCGTGGTGATCGTGGAGTCGGGCCCGAACTTCAGCCACGCAGCGCCCACGCTGTAGGTCTTCGTCACCGACGCCGGCTCGAGCAGAGTGGCGCTGTTGTAGTCGACCAGGACCTCCCCGGACTCCGCGTCCGTCACGTGGATGCCCCAGATTCCGTTGGTGTACGGAGCCGACTCGATGATCTCCACGGCGCTGTCGGGCAGGCCGGGGATCGCCGACTCGGGTTCTGCCGGCGAGCAGGCGGCGAGGGGGATCAGGGTGAGGCCGATCAGCAGGGCGCGCATGGTCGAGAGAGTACCCGTGGGCCATCCGCGAGCCGTTCGTAGATCCGAGAGCGGTTCGGAGCCTCCGAAGCGCTCTCGGATCTACGAAGTGCTCACGGATGAGCAGAGCGGCTCGTCGCTCAGAACCCCAGCACGCTCGCAAGGATCATGAGTGCGGCCGCGAGCCCGAAGAACACCAGCCACGGCCACGTCTTGCGCCACCGTTCGGACCGGCGGGCCTGCTTGGCGCGCTTGACGGCCTCACCCTGGCCCTGCAGCTCGGCGCGGTCGAGCTCGGCCCAGCGCTCACGCCGGGCCTGCTGGTCACGTTCGCGCGCGGACTGCTCCTTGTGCGCGGCGTCGTTGGCCCAGTCCTCGTCGAAACTCACAGGGCCAGCCAAACACAGCCCAGAAGCTTTCGGTGAGGATGTTGCACGTGAGGTGTCACATTCTCACCGAAAGGCTGCCCGCGTCGAAGCGTCACGTCCCACGGCGCGCGTGCCACCACGCTCCGCACCAGTTGTCCTCGTTGCGCAGCCCGGCCTCGTCCCACCCCGCCAGCTCGGCGGCAGCGGCGTGTGTCGACTCCGCGAAGGCCAGCAGGGCCGCGTCGGGATCGGGGGCCGTGCGCACGGCTTCGTAGGGGAGCACGAACTCGCCGAGGGTGGGAAGCCACATCGCCGCTTCCGGTGCCACCTGCGCCTGAGCGAAACCCTCGGGCGACGGGTAGGCGTACGCATAGAAGATCGGGTCCGGACTCTCGGCATTCCCGGGCCAGAAACCCAGGCTCGTCACCTCGTGGGAGTAGGCCTCACGCGCGACCTCGTCGGCGAAGTTCGGCATACCGCCCGGGTGCGGCGGTGCCTCCCGGCCGGAGAAGCGGGTCACCGCCAGGTCGAAGCTGCCCCAGAAGAAGTGCACCGGGCTGACCTTGCCGAGGAACTCCGCGCGGAACGCCAGGAAGACGCGGTGGGCCTGGACCAGGGCCTTCCACAGCGCGTGGGCGTGGTCGGGGTTGTAGGTCCCGTTCTCGGTGTCTGTGTCCAGCGGCGTCGCGTCGGCGATCTCGCTCGGGACGGGGTAGATGTGGGGCTCGATACCCATGTCGGCCAGAGCGGCGACCACCTCGGCGTAGAAATGGGCGGTGGTCTTCGACTCGAGGCGGATGCGCGTGGTCCGGCCGTCGTCGCAGCGGATGACCAGCTCGTGATCCACGAAGTCGAAACTCATGTCGTAGGCGTTCGGCACATGCGGGATCAGCGACGTGCCCAGTCCGCGGGCCTGCACGTACAGCGGCACGCTCCAGGAGTGGTTGATCCAGGGCGTATGGGCCATGCGGACCTTGCCCACGATCTGGGTCCATCGATGCAGGGTGGCCAGCGTCGCGCCCCACTCGTTGGACGGAAGCGGCGGCCAGGTCGGCACCGCGGAGGGGTGCCAGCCGGCGGTGTCGGCGAGGGTCCGGGAAGTCATGCGCTGAAGTCAACCACGCAGTCAGCAGGTTCGCAGGGTCCGCCAGATTGCTACGTGCGCCGCATCAGTCACCGACAGTTCCGGAACGACAGCAGCGAGATCCTTCGCGCGGTGGACAACGGCGAGTCCTGCGAGATCACGAACTACGGTCGGGCGGTGGGCCTTGTGGTCCCCGCACCGTCGAATCCGCTCGAACAATTGCGCGCGGCCGGCAGAACCCGACCCACCGAAGTCATCGCCGGCGCCGAGCTGGATGCCATGAGCGGTGATGCGGTACCTCGACACATCGGCCGCCGCGACGACGGTCATTGTGGTCGATGTCCATACCGCAGCGCTGTGTTCCTGGACCAAGGATGAGCTGGTCGCGAGCCAGCTCAAGGCGACTGAACTGCGCAGACCACTTCGTGACCTACGACCCACGGCGGGCCGAGGTGGCACGACGTGCGGGCCTCAGGGTCACAGCACTGTTCCTTGACGCCCTACACGTTGGCCAGCACCAGGCTCACACCGCCGAGCCCCGCGACGCCCAACACGGCCAGCCGCGCCGCGGCCGCGGAGACCCGGGTCATCAGGGAGGCGCCCACGACTGTCCCCACGAGCAACGCCGCGACCATCCACCACGCCGGTGCGACCAGGCCCACGACCACGGCGGTGACCAGGTTCTGGATCAGGAAGATGAACTGCAGCGTGGCGCGGGTCTGCGCTGGACCCCAGTCGGTGTTCGCCGCGTACATGCCCACCGGCGGCCCCCCGACGCCGCCGACGACGTTGAGGGTCGCCGATGCCACGCCCGCAGCCAAGGCGCCGGGAAGACCCCGGAACCAGGCCCAGGAGGCGCCGCGAGCCAGTAGGACCACGCCTGCGACGACCGCCACTCCGGCAGCCACCGCGACCACGCGGGTGTCCACCCCGGCCAGTGCCATCGCGATGACCGGCGTGGACAGAAGGATCGGAAGCAGCAACGCGCCGGCGCTGCCCAGGCGCACCGCGCGCCACTGGCGCGACAGGGGGAACACCGACGACATCGCCGCCAGGATCACGACGACCGCGACCCCCTCGCGGGGGCCGAGGAAGGCGAGCAGGGCCGGTGCCGACACGAGCGAGAAGCCCATGCCGGTCACCGCCTGCGCTATTGCCCCGGCCGCGATCGAGATCACGACCAGCGCGATGAGGAACTCCATGTCAGGGCTGGAGCCGGTACCGGCGCTGGAAGGCCATCGCCACGACCATCAGCAGCGCGGGGACCGCCGTGAAGCCGACGACCAGCGCCGTCATCGCGGAGTCTGTCTGCGTCACCGTCTCTCCGGCGGACGAGGCCGCGAAGCCACCGATCGCCAGGATCATCGAGTAGACGTAGGGGCCGATCGCCGTGCCGGTGGCCTCGGTCGCGGTCCACACGCCGGTGTAGGAGGCCGCGGTGGAACCGTCCGCACTCGCCGCGCGGGCCACATCGGGAACCATCGAGAAGGCGAACAGTTGCAGACCGGCGAAGGCCACACCCATCATGAGCAC
>WBZL01000414.1_pt1 | contig 47856 bp, 28 predicted proteins | sample 5204291 | NCBI WGS metagenome assembly WBZL01 (sample SAMN12344345, study PRJNA552823) | activated sludge metagenome | biome: Activated sludge suspended growth; feature: Nitrification reactor; material: Wastewater; isolation source: activated sludge from nitrification reactor of wastewater... | reverse complement strand
ATATTTTTAATCCACTCTTTTGTGAATTTTTTCCCGCGCGAAAATATATCTTTGGTTTTTAGCTTTTTTTAAAAGTGGCCGGGCTTAACTTAATGGTGTTGTTGCATTGATATCCGTGTAGAGATAAAATTAAATCCCGGGCAGTTTTTCCGACCCGCCTTGCTAATCAATCAGCCGAAAAGTATTCCGTGCCGTATTTTCTAACTAAAACCTTCATACCATGAACTGTAGATTGCTACTTTTCGCATGCGCCCTGTTTTTGGGCCTGACATCCTGCCAAAAGGAACCGTTGACCGAAACGCCTGTACAACCGAGAGACGAGTCGAAAGAGCTCCAGACGTTACAAAGCCGGGCTGACGACCTGGATCACGAAATTCAGCTGTTGTTGAATGCCGCTGCAAACGGCAGAAGCGGGGCGGCGGTCATCGTACCTGCCGGCTCCGCAGATGCACTTGCGGCTGCCATTGCCGCCGTCCCGGAAGGCGGGACCGTTATCCTGGCCGGCGGCGACCACACCGAAAGCGGCATGGTGACGGTGAATAAGACCGTAAAGATCATCGGGCAGCGCGGGGCGCGATTGATCTCCGCTACGCAACCTATCCCGCCCGGCATTCCGATCCAATCGGCCCTGTACGTAGCGGACGCCCCAGGCACAACGATAACCGGACTGGAGATGGTTCCAGCCGGAGAAGTAGGCGGTACAGCCGTATTGGTCTTTAATTCTCCGGGTACCCGCGTTTACCGCAACACCATTTCCGAGTACCAGTTCGGGGTCCTGGTAGAAGCCAGCGACGACGTATACCTGGCCGGCAACCAGATCAGCATCAGCCTGGCATGGACGGTGGGCGCATTCGGCGAGGCCCACGGCATCGTGATCATTAACGGCGAGGATGCCGCTATCTTCAACAACGACATCCAGCACGCCGTTTTCGGGATCTGGGCCTGCGACAAGTACGGTACCGCCGTGGGCAACCGCATGCACGACAACCTGATCGGGCTGATCCTGTGCAAAGTGCCGGAAGCAGCGCTTCCGCTGCCCAACGGCACTTTTGTCGGCGCTGAATTTTCGGCTACCGGCTGGACGGTCACCAATAACCAGGCGAAGAACAACTTTGACACTGGTTACCTGGTGATCGACGGCGCGAACAACAACTACATGGGCGTCTCCAATACGGCTTCCGGCAACGCCCATTACGACATTGAATTGACCGCCGATACCTACCGTTTCGGTTTCCTGACGCCTGCGGCGTTTGAGAATACGGTATTTGCCAGGCCGAACATGACGGTGAAGGATTGCGGCAATGACAATGCGGTGAGCGGGGGGATTGCGGTGGACACGAATCTGGATCCTTGTTTTTGAGGGGGAGATACATAAAACATAAATAACTGTTGCCGGTCCCGGAAATTTGCGGGACCGGCAATTCTATTTAAAACCTTTTGCGTATCTTTCGAAAGGGTATAAATTCATTTTGATTCCGCATATTTAGCCATATAATATGAATCGTTTGATCAGGAGGATTTTACAGGTCACAGGGTTTTGCCTCACTTTTATAATAAATCCATATTCGCAAAGTGTTGATTTCAAAGCGCTAATCAACAGGTCAGATTCTTTGATCTATGCTGGGAAATTTACAGAATGTTACAAAATGCTGTCTGCCATACCGGATGATAATGCTTTGTATCCGGATGAGCACAGACTTGCTGCCAGATTGAATCACAACACCGGCATTTGCCTTGGAGAATTGGGAAAATTCCAGCAAGCCATTGACCGCTTCAAGGCAGCTGAAAAAGAATATTTGGTTGAAAATTCCAGAGATTCGCTTTTAGGAGAGTTGTATCTGAATTTAGGTGAAATATTCCTCTATTTGAATGCCGATTCTGTTTTCTTTTATGCTGATAAAATACCTGCCGTATTTGGTCCGGACAAAGTAATCGCCGGCAGAGCGCTTTCATTAAGGGCATTTATGGAAATTTACAAGGAAGACTATGGGGCTGCCAAAAAACATTTTGAGGCGGCAAAGGAAATATTCAAAAAACTGCTCCCCGAAAATGCTTTTGAATATTCAGATTTTTACGCAAAATACGCCGACTACTGCAGAAGAATCGGAGACCTTTACAACCTGGAGCTTTATTCCAAACAGGCGTTAAATGTTTTTTTGATGTACAAGCCACTGGATCATGTCCATGCCCTGGGGTTAATCAACGAGTATGCGACTTATTTTAAAAATACAGGAAAATTCGGTCAGGCAATTGAGCATTTTCAAATGGCCATTGATTTCCTGTTGCGCAATTTTGGTCCGGAGGATTTTCGCCTGGCTTCTGTTTATAACAATATAGGCTCGTGTTATTATGAACAACAGAATTTTAAAAAATCCCTTGTGTATTTTTTAAAATCCCTGGAAATTCGAAAAAAAGGGAGTAATAAAGGTATTCTGGGGATTCAGCATATCCAGGTCGGGTTTAATTATCAGGCATTGGGTGACAGTATTAATGCAACTAAAAACTTCCACCTTGCATCGCATATACTGGATAGTCTGCATGAAAGTCCCCCTAGTATTCATAGGGCAAGAATTAAATACGGCTTTGGCTGGATCGCAGAAACCAACGGCAAATTGTCAGAAACCAAAGCTTACTATGAAGCCGCGCTGGGAGAACTTGGCATAGTCGCAGATAAAGATGACTTTCCGGTTCCCTTCTTCAGCAGAAGTTCCAATATGCTTAATATATTGACCAGCCTCGCTAAAGTAAATTACAAAATATACCTGCGATATTCGGATTTTAAATCCCTTACAGATGCTTTCAAAATATACCGCAGGGCTATTGAGGTCTTGGATGAAATGAAAGACTATTATGACGATCCGAACTCGAGGCTGGAGTTAATCGGGCAATCGACGAAGTTATTCGAAGGCGCGATTGAAGCATCTTTAGCCCTTTATGAAAAAACGAAGGATAAAAGCTACTTTAATTTTGCCTTTCGAGTCGCTGAAAAAAGCAAGAACTATTTGCTGCTGGATGTGATAAAAAGCAGGAAAATGCTGGAATTGTCGGCAGTCCCGGATTCTTTGATAGCGTTGAGCGCTGCCTTGAGAAAGAAAGCGGGGAACCTGGAAGAGGAATTGTTCCTGAACAAGGATACCACCATGGAAAGTGTTGAACGAATGCTGTTTCAAGTTAGAGAAAAACTGGCCGAAACCCAGGATAGGATCCATGGATTAACGAAAAAGTTCAATGATGCGAAACACCCGGAAGACTATGTCATGCTATACCTTTCGCTTAGGCAAAATTCCAAAAAATGGGTGATTGAATACTTTACCGGAACGCAGCATATTTACGCATTTGTTTTTTCCAGAGATTCTTTTTTTGTAAAACAAATCCCCCGGGATTTCTCTCTGGAAGAGACCGTTAAAAAATTCAGGTCAGGCTTATTTTTGCCATATACCCAGACAGGTTCGAAGGAAAGGATATCCAATCAACAGGCGACTGAGTATATGATCGAAAACGGGATTAAGCTTTTTGATAAACTGGTTCGACCGTTGGGAAAACTGCCGGACCATCTGACCATTGTGCCTGATGGCATCCTGGGGTCCATTCCATTTGATGTCTTGTTGAAAGGTCAGCCGGAAGATCAGCTCAATTTTCTTACCTACCCATTCCTGATCAATGAATGCTCCATCAGTTACAGTTATTCGGTGAGTCTGCTTCAGGAGATGGTTCAAAAGCAGAATGCCGGTACCGGCGGCCAAAAGATACTGGCAATGGCCCCATTCTACCATCAGGGACTTAAGGAGCTTGAGCAGCAGTTGGGGCGCGATCCTGAAAATGGCAATGTGTTTTCGGAGCGATCAGTTATACCGGGGGAAACGAAAACGCTAAGCGAATTGACGAGCAGCGGCGAAGAGTGTTACATCGCCTGGAAGTTATTGGGCGGGGAGATAGAACTGGGGAAGGAAGCAACAAAACAAAAGTTTTTGGAATTGGCGCCAAAGTATGGTATTCTTCATCTTTCAACTCATGCCGAGGCGAATAACAATGACGGTGATTTTTCTTTTCTGGCGTTTGCTCCCGAAGCGGAACAAACTTCCCATCAGCCGTTGTTTGTCAATGAGCTTTATTATTTGCAACTCCATGCAGACTTGGTGACGTTGAGCGGTTGCGAAACCGGAATCGGAGAGGTTAAAGGCGGGGAAGGCATTATTTCCCTGGCCAGAGCATTTGCGTATGCAGGCACAAAAAGCATTCTAACGACGCTGTGGAAGGCCAATGACGAAGCCAGCAAAGAACTATTGAAATATTTTTATCTGGAATTAAAGAGAGGTGAACCGAAAGACAAGGCATTGCGGGCAGCAAAGCAGCAATATCTAAAAGATCAAAAAGGAGAAGCGTCGCATCCCTTTTTCTGGGCTGGCTTCATCGCCATCGGGGATATGAGTCCGATCAGGTAAATTATTGCCCGGTTTCGATTGTGATTAATTTCTCCTTGAGCAATGCGGCATCTTGTCTGAAGGCATGGGTATTCCTGTTTATGATTTTTCCCAGTTGGCGGTCGAACGCATCGCGGTTTTTGGGGAGGAGAGCCAGTTGACAAAGCAGCAAGTTCCATTCTGCATTGTATTGGTAGGCGGTACCGGTAAAAATATCGCTCTGAAAATCCTGGGCTGCTTTTTCAAAGTTACCGGTCATGAAATAGGCATTGGCGCGGAGTTTCAGACAGTCGAAAAGGTTGGTCGAGTCCGGCGGATCCAGTAGGGAAATGACCTGGTTTAGCATTGTTGTATCGGGTTTATTCCCGGCCTTGCTTTTGGCGAATGCCTGCCAGGCCTTCCCGAGGTTATCCCTTTGTTCCTGAGGGCTTTTATTAACCCCCTGAGTATTGAGGGCTCTGTACTGGCTATATGCCAGGGCTGTATAGTTTATTCCCTCTTGACGGATTGTTTTAGCGGTTTCCGGTACCGGTAAATTTGAATTGTGTTTTTGCTCATCCTTTATTTTCGGAAGATCTTGTTCCGCTACAATTTTTTTTTCTTTGTCGGTATGGGCATTTGGATCCTGTTGCTCTTTGATTACCGGATTATTCTGTTCTGTTTCAAGTGGTTTTTGCTGTGGCTTAAATACCAGGATTAGAATTGTTGCAAGCATTATCAGTAAAGCTGGCAGGATAAAAAATCTGCGAAAAAAAACAACTCGAGGTAAATCGGTTTTTTTTTGATCTTGATTATTAATACGGTCAAGTTTGTTCCGAAATTCCCATTGATTTTTTTTACCGGTTGCCGTAATGATATCCCGGTAAAGGTTGACATCTTCGTTTAGACCTGGGTTTTTCCTGATCTGTTCCTCAAACCTGCGGATCTCGTCAGGTGGCATCCGACCCAGTATATAGTCTTCGATATTATTGTAATAGTTATCCTTTCTCATTCTCCTGTTATTTATCGGGCAAGAAACGTGAAGAAAGCATTTTATAGCGCTTGTCGGACTTGATCAGCGAAAATAGTTTTTTAATGCATTGGGTTTTTCGCTTGCCGGCGTAATTGTCCGACCATTTCATTATCATGGCAATTTCCTTCATCTTTTTCCTGTCGTGCAATGAAAGGGTTAGTAGTTTCTGACAGTTATCAGGCAACTTTGCAATATTTTCCTGCAGGATCCGGTGTTTTTCCTCCTCTTCCATCAAGCGATCAACATCCTCATCAGGTATTAATAACGCATGGTTTTCATTTATTACCCTGTTTTCTATTTTTTTATGCCGCAATACATTTAGCCATTGATTCCGGCATATCGAAAACAGATAGGTAGAGAAGCTTGAAGTCAGAATTAAGCCATCCCCGCAGATTTTTGTCCAGATGACAATTATAGCATCCGTGAAAATATCCTTTGCATCCTGAACAGTCCCGCTGTTGCTGCAAATGAAAGATTCGACCATGGGCAAAAACTCGTCAAAGATCTCTTTGATCTTTGCCTCATCCTCTTCCCGGATCGCTTCGATGTACCAGTCATTTGGGTGCTTGGACATTCTATAGGTTGATAAGGGGATGTCTGGGCTATTCGGAATATAATTAATGGTGGTTCAAACTTTGACAATCGTATTTGATACAAATATAAGGACAATTAGAAAAAAAACTAAATGGTTAATCAGAATAGAATCATTTTCATTTGTATCATAATATATTGGTTATTAATACATAAGAATTAAGTTAAAAAAATATTTATGCTTTTGGGGTAAGAAAATATTTGTAAGGGGTATTTATCAGAGAAGGTTTGTAGCAGTGAAGATGCTTGGAACTCAATAGCATGATGCTATTTAATGGGTGCTCAGATATTAGACTTGAACATAAGTACTAAAGTTCTGAACATTTGTGCGAACCAGAAGAGCAAAGGCCATTTACATTTGTAGCGATGGATAAAACTAAGCCCCTGAAAGGATTTCAAAAACAGAAATTTCATTGGAGCAAAAATGCAATTCTGGAATTGGAACAACCCGCATACCCTTATAAAAAATAAATGAACCTCAACATCACATGGTCAAAACAATGATTATCAGTTCTGATGCCGCTGTTTTGACGGCTATCGGAAATAGCATAGATCGCTGCGGCCTTATGGCTAATGTAGTTACATGTTTTGGAACAGACGGCATTATTGCCAAGTTTAATACCGTTCAGCCCGATTTGGTTTTTGTCGATATAAACCTGTTTAACCTTGACCAACAAAAATTCATAGCTGCTTTTGAAGTGTGTCTGTTTGAGTTGATATTAGTTGATCCGGGGAAAGGAGTGCAAAAATTGAAGTTCAGGCATTTTAAACCAATGCCGGATTTTTCACCTGAATTATCAGTGGTGCTGGCGGGGGCAATCAAATTGATTAAAGTTTATTCAACATTCAAGGATTTAACTTTTTTTCATAAAAACAGCAGGAGTTCGCAGAACTCAAGTGTTCTGGCCTTCTCCGTTGGTAATCACCTGGAGTTCATCTCCGCAAGCAAAGTCATTTACGGTCAGGCTGAAGGTAACTTTACCCGGCTTTATCTGGAAGGAGACCAGGTTTTGTTTGTCTCCCACGGCATGAAGGAATTGGAAACCCGGTTGGCGCAATTTGGTTTTTTCAGGATTCATAACAAGTTTATTGCCAATTTACACAAAATACTCCGGTACCATAAAGGAGACGGCGGGGAGGTGGAGTTGGCCTCCGGAATGAAATTGCCGGTGGCGAGATCCCGAAAAGCTGGATTTTTGAATCAAGTGCAGGCGTGAGGGGAATTTGGGTGCTACAAACCTTCGTGCGGCCTGACCTGGAGAAATGAAAAATGGCTTTCGCAATACCTGGTTTGTTGATTCGTGAAAATTTGGCGAGGCCATATCCACCTAAAGCAGGGAGGGGTTTATGTGTTTTCTATCCTGTCAACTGAATTGGATTTTCTACCAAACATCCTCTGAAAACGGCATCTATCCAGTTTTCGTTGATTTAAAAATTGGACGAGTTAAATTTCTCTTGGGGCTTCTGGAAACTCTTCCAATATCTACCCAGACATTTTTAATATTGAAATAGTATCTTAAGGTGCTGAAATAGTTCAACTTCAGCATCATGAATTTTTAATAATATTCAAGTTAACTCTGATCTATATGAAACGTAAACCAAAATTTAAAGAATTGAGCATTGTTACCTTTTTGGTGATAGTTGTGAGCGCTCAATTAAATGCGCAGTATAAAGAGGGAGAGTTGCACTGGGGATTTAAAGCCTCTCCGGCGTACAGCTATTTTGCAAAAGATGAGCTGGTGAGCACTATTTATCCGCCATTTGTTCAATGCCCTTGCAGAATGCATGAAGATGGTCAACGATTGGGCGGTTCCTTAGGGTTTTATTTGTATTATAGGGGTTTGAGGAACTATTTTGCCTTTCAACCGGAACTAAATTACTCCTTCAAGATCAAAGGCAAACCCGATAAAATTTATGACTTAAAAATAATTGAAACCTTCCGGGATTCGAATGTGTATTTTCAGTTCAACTACGAGTACCTGAATATAGCGCCAATTTTTAAATTTTATCCGTTTAAAGACAATAAACCATTTTTTATAACCTTCGGAGGGCAGGTTGGGATAAATGTAGCGGCGGATAAAATCGTATTCCAATCCGATTCGCAAACACCGGCGATGAATCTGTTTACCCAGCAAGCCTACCGAAATTCTTTGAAGGGTATAACCAATCTTTCTGCAGTTGTCGGGCTGGGGTTTGAAGCCGCCGGGCCGGAAAAGGACTCTCCTTTTAACCTCGAAGTCAGGTATTATCACGGCTTAAAGGATGTAATAGAGACGAAAGCCAATAATCTGCAGGCTATCGAAACCTCGAACCGCTTTCATTATGTGGAATTGAGTTTTGGCTTTACTTTTCAATTGGATGATGGTGTAACACATTAATAAAGCCCTATGAAAAAAACAGTCATTTTGCTGCTGGCGATATTTTTGTTTGGTGGAATTATCACGTCACAAACAGCTTTTCCAGGAGGGGTAGCAGGTCCTGCAATTTGGTTGAGCTCGGAGAAAAACCAAACAGGTGAAATTACCTGGGAAAGCCGTCTTTCTGCCTTGCGCAACGGCTACCATTTCGAAAACTTGGGGTCAAAGGATGAAAACTATTTGAACTTCAATCCTGCGCTTTTCCTGAATGGTTTCCAACAGGAGTTGAGAATTGACCTTGAGGATGCAAAATTTCCGGAAGCCACCATTTTCACTGTTTACCAACCCAAAGATGCCTATTGGGAAAAATCCCTTTGGTATTACGAGATTGACGGCACAAACCGCCTGATTCTGACGACGCACCGGGTGGCTGACCTCGAGCGGTTGAATTACATGAATTTTTCTCCTCAAAGAATCGATCTGCCCAGAATTCACACGTATTCCTTCCAGCGGAAGGATAAAGACGAAGCCCCCCTGCAGCAATATCTGCGATTTGCCAGAATGCCCGAAAAAGGAAATTTACCCATCACCTCCTTTGAAGGCATCATTCCTGAGTTCATTGCCTTTGACCGTGTCCTTACGCCTGATGAACGCATGCGGGTGGAAACCTATCTCTCATTAAAATACGGCATTTCCGTTTCCCAATTCGGGACGACCTTTTTACTGGACGCTGAAAATCGTGTCATCTGGAATGGAAAGGAATGCGAGGATTTTCCTTATTATATCACCGGGATCGGCAGAGATGACGCTTCCGGGCTGGATCAAAAGCAATCGGCCAGCAGCTACAATCCTTCATTGCTTGCAATCGGAGCTAATAGAATTGCCAGCAACAATCCGGAAAACAAAGCCGTTATGCCCGATAAAAGCTACCTGATCTGGGGTGATAACGGAGAATCCCTCCTGTTTGAAAAAGAAGCGCAGGGACATCCTGAAAGGCTCAGCCGAAAGTGGCTGGTTACGGCATCCAGAGAGATCAATCAGGTTAAAACCGAGGTTCGTTTAGGTGTAAAACAACTGAAGAAGCCCGCAAACCCCGGAGAAACCTACTGGTTGGTAATTGACCGGTCCGGAACCGGGAAGTTTCCCGCCGGAGCCGTCGAATACTTCAAGGCTGTTAAAACGACTTCGGATGAATTTATTTTCTTTCAAAATATCGAATGGGATCCGGACCGATCGGGAAAGGACCTCTTCACGATTGCCATCGGCCCCGAAATGATCGCCGAAACCTGGATCACTCCGCCGCAATGCAATCCCCGGGAAAACGGTCGAATTCAAGTGGGAGCGGCCGGAGGACAGCCACCTTATCGGTTTTCACTAATCAATTTGGCTGATCAGTCCGAAAGGAATTGGGTTACTTTTTCAAGTGATCTTGAAGAGGTTATGGACGTTGCCCAGGGAGACTACCGGCTGAAAATCACCGATGCCCAAGGCCATAAATATGAGGAAGCCCTGTACGTTCAGAGTGCGGATGCGCCATTATCCGACCTGAAAAACAGCTACCTGCTGAAACCCGGACAGCCGCTCAGGCTCGATGCTGCCCGAGGGATAACAGCTTCTTCCGTTTCTTATTGCTGGATCGGGCCCGACGGTTCAAAATCCTATTCGCCGGAAATAACCGTCTCAACCCCTGGAAGCTATCAACTGATCCTGAACCGGGAAGGCTGCGAATCAAGACAAAATATACGGATCACCCAACAGGGAGAAGATCCTTTTAAAGATCTGGCTTTGTTCCCGAATCCGGTGAGCAGCGATGGGATATTCAACCTTAAAATTGCCTTGAGCCAGCCCGCGCCGGTTGAGGTGTTTATGTATGACTCATCCGGCCGCCTCGTTCAAAACAGGTCTTCAGGTTCAGCCCGCGATCACTTCTTGTCCGGCAAGATAAATGCACCGGGAAATTATGTCCTTAAACTGATTTCAATGGGTTTTACGCGCTCCCTGACGCTTACCGTAGAATAAAAATAAAAAATCAAACCGCCTGAATCATGAAAACCGTTTTGTCATTATCGGCCATCCTGATCTTCGGCCAGTTGGTCAGCAGCAGTGAGAAAAGCCGTCATTTTGCGCAGCCTTCCGACCAATCCAACCGGGAGGAATCGGCCGGCCCTTCCACATCTTCTCAGCTGGCTGAAAGCGAAAAACAGACTTCAAAGACGGTTCAGGTTTACACGGCGGATATTCAGGCAGGGATCATCGGCAGCGGTTCCGTTTCGGTTTCTGATGATCCGTTTGATAATGTTTTTCATGTCGTTTTGAATAATCTCCCAGATGGGAATGATAAGGTCTGGTTGCAGTACGAATTGAGCGGTCTCCAGGATCACACCGCCGTGTCCAGAAGCATCAATGACCGGCTGTCGGTAGGCGGCTATTTTGTGCAGCCTGATGCCCAAAACTGCACCCTTCAACGGGAGCAAATTTCCCCTTCGTGGCTAAAAAAAGGAGATAACGTGATCCGGTTCACACTTCCAGCCAATATCGGTTACAGTTACAAGGTCTATGATTTGTCGATTTGCGTGGAGAAAAATGGAGCAGATGAAGCATCCCGAGGGAGAGATATCATCCTCAACCAGCGACCCGTCATTTTCTATGGCGATCGCGCTTACCTTCAGGGGTTTCTAACGGGCGAGGACGCCGACCGGGCCAGGTTGTTCATCGAAGGCTTGCCTGTTGAACTGAACGGAGAAGAATTCGAATATATCCTGGAGCGCCCTGACATGTCCGGGCCCGGAGAAACAGTCCATTTAAAGGCAATTTTTCCGGATGACCAGGTCGTATCCTTCCAGGCGCCGATTGTTCGGGGCGAAACAACCGCCCTGAACATGCCGATAGTGCCTAAGCCCCCAGCCGTTTATAAAACTATACACAGCGGAGAATCAACTGAACTTACTTTGTCGGGGGCCGGGCTTGAAGTACCGGAAGGCGCAATGATGACCGCCGGTACCTTATCGATCACCGCCCTCAGAGAACAGGATCTGCCGCCGCTCAATCCGGATATGGTCAATGTGACCCGAACGCACAGGGCTTACCGTTTTTTGCCCCACGGCGCCCAATTTGATAAGCCCGTGAACATCCGGCTGGACTACGATGCCGCCTTGATCCCGCAAGGGTATACTCCCGAAGATATCCGCACCTTTTATTTCGATGAGGTCCGGCGGGCATGGCTCGAAGTGTCAAGGGATAGTGTGGATGTCTGCCGGGAGGCGATCGTATCCAGTACGACCCATTTCACCGATTTCATCAACGGCATTATCAAAGTACCAGAATCTCCCGAAACCCAGGGATACAAACCAACCGAGATCAAAGACCTGAAAGCCCCCGATCCCAGTGCGGGCATCAATATGATTGCCGCGCCGACGGCCAATCAAATGGGGACAGCGAACCTGCAATTTCCCTTGAAGCTGCCCGCCGGACGAAAAGGGTTGCAGCCGCAGTTGGCTATTCAATACAACAGTGAAGGCGGAAACGGTTGGCTGGGTATGGGCTGGGATTTAAATGTGCCCTCGATCGGCATTGAAACCCGGTGGGGTGTGCCTGTTTATAACCCCGATCTGGAAACGGAGACCTATGTTATGGGCGGAGAGATGCTGACCCCTGTTGCCCACCGCACCGCACCCGTCGCCCGGTCTTCCGGAGACAAACAATTCTACCCGCGGATCGAAGGCGGTTTCAGCAAAATTATCCGGCACGGCGACAACCCTGGAAACTACTGGTGGGAGGTGGTTTCGAAGGATGGGACCAGAAGTTATTATGGGGGTTCTTCATCTGGCAGCCCGGTGGACAGTGCCGTTATCAAGGACGATGACGGTAACATCGCCCAATGGTATTTGCGGGAGGTCAGGGATTTAAATGGGAATTTTATTTTATACCGGTATACCACCGTTCAATCTGCCGGGATCCCAGGCGGAACTGAATTCGGAAGACAGCTCTATATCAGGGAGATTACGTATACCGGGCATGGATCTAAAGAAGGGAAATATGCTGTCAGGTTTTTGCGGGACCGGGACATTGACGACCCGCTGAGGCTGGATGCGCAAATAAGCGGGCGGTTAGGCTTCAAACAGGTCACGGCCGACCTTTTGCGCCGTATTGACATCACATTCGACCAGCTGCCCGTCAGAAGTTATGAACTCCTTTACGAAGAAGGCGCATTTTATAAAACATTGCTTTCCCTGATTATTGAACAAGACAATGAGAAAACTGAATTTTACCGGCATGGGTTCGAATATTATGACCTGGTCAGGGGTAACAACGGAGATTATTCCCCTTACGAGAGCAATTCAACAGAATGGACCGCCCAAGCAGATGGCGTTGAGGCCGGCATGATCAACCCGGTGCCGGGCTTTGGCGGAGAAATGTCCCTTTTGGGCGGATCAGAATCAAGCAATTACGGCTTCGGCGGCACTTTGACAATCGGACTGCCTGTAAAGTGCAGTTCCAAAGATTTTTCAGCCGGTGTGAACTTCGGCTATTCTGACTCAGAAAGTGCCGGTTTGGTAGCCTTCGTCGATATAGATGGCGATGACCTGCCGGATAAGGTTTTCAAAGAGAGCAATGGATTGTCCTACAGGCCAAATCCATTGGCCGGGAACGGAACGGCGTTCGGCGAAAAACGGCCAATACTGAATATATCCCAATTCAGCGAATCAGCATCAAGCAGCTATTCTATCGGATTTGAAGCTTCGTTTCACATCTTTGCCGGCCGGACGACGACCAAGTCTAAAACGAAAACAGATGTTTATTTCTCCGATTTTAATGGGGATGGCCTGCTGGATGTAGCCATTCGCGGGAAAGTCTGGTTCAATCATATCAACGCTCAGGGATTTCCCGAATTTACCACCAATAGTGCGGACACGCCGAACAGGATTATACCCGGAGCTCCCCTCAGTAATGACGTACTGACATTTGACCCGGAGGAACAGGAAGCGCTGATCGATGAGAACCCGCTCCATGATATGGTGAGGGTTTGGCGGCCGCCATATTCCGGGATAGTCAAAATTAATGCTCCCGTAACCCTAATAGAAGATTCCAGTCCTTCTGCCCAGCAGTACACCTTGAAAGACGGAGTAACTGTCCAAATACAACATAATGATGACCTGATAGGCGCTCCTACAATGCTCCCGGACAACCCAACAGGTTTTTCAAACCCGTTTTTACCCCGTCAGGTTGACACCAGCGACCTTATATATTTTCGACTTCAATCCGAATTCGACGGTGCTTATGATCAAGTGCATTGGGACCCGGAAATAACCTATGATACCATTTTTACCGCCAATGCCATACCCAGCGAACGGGATGCCAACGGAAAATTTGTACACCGATACAAAGCTTCAGAAGATTTCATTTTAGCGAGCCCCCAAACAGTCACCATGCCCTATAAAGGGCAAATCCGAATTGAAGGAAGGTTCGTAAAGCAGATCACTTCTGATAGTGTAGCGGTAGAAATTTTAAAAATGAATTCTCTGGGAGAAACCACTGAGCTGTTCAGTAAAAAGTACGATTGGAGTCTTCCGGCAGATGAAATAATTCAGTTCGGATTGCCTGTAAATGTAGATGCAGGTGATGATATTGCTTTCAAGATAAGATCAAAAACAAACATCGACTGGAATGCTATTGTTTTCAGCCCTACTCTTTATTATATTAATGCCTTCAATGAGGCAATGGAGCCCATAAATGTAACCGCCCCCAACGGAACAGACCCTATTCATGTATTCTGCCCGGCTGTGGAATATTCCATGTTCAATTATACTGTCCGCAAAACGGAGGTTTTTACCACTGAATCTGAAGGAATTCTTGAAGTCAACCCTCACATAAATTTTCCGTTTAACCTTGACTTCGATCCGCCTGTACAAGGCGAGGTGACACTGTCCATCAAGGGAATCAACAAGCTCTATGCCTGCACGACCTTTCAGGTAGTCAACGACTCTATTTCAATTGAAGCGGATCTCCCGTTGACAGCAAATATCCCGGCCGGCGAACCGGTTTATATTGAGTACCATATCCCTTCCAGAGGTCTGGCAGATTCTGTAGCCAGAGCGTATTTATTTACGGACATTCGATTTGACAACCAGCCGGTTTCCTTCGCGACCGGGATGTTTACAACACTTATTGAGCATGAATTCATACTTGGCCCGCTTTACCGGGGATGGGGGCATTTTGGCTACAACGGCAATCGGGAAAGGGCAAATCAACTTATCAATAGGACAGATTTAAGGATCGATCCGGCGCTAAAAGACGCTCCAACAGCGGACGAGTTGGACCAGATGGTACAGGATCCGGATAACGTACACTCCGGCTATGATCCGGTCAAAGACAACTTCATCATGTTGGTTGCGGATGCCAAACAAAAACGCTGGATCGGTTACGACCGGTTAACCTGGTTGGCAAAAGACACCTTGAGCAGCTCCCGATTCGGAGATGATGATATTCTGTTGACCCCTCCTCCTGTTGGAGGTGTGGGGGTCCTCAATTCACCCAGAAAAATATCCATTGCAAAAGCAACAACCTGGTCGGGCGGCGTCAACGGTTTCGGCGCCGGAATATCAGGTAGCCGATCGGAAAACACCTCCACCACCCGGATTGAAGTAATGGATATAAACGGAGACAGATACCCCGATATCATCGGCCCTGATTTTATCCAGCCCACAACACCTTTGGGCGGCAGAGATAATCAGCTTATTGCACATGTTCTTGGCGTCCATCAATCAGTTAGTGCTTCAACCGGGGTTTCCGCAAGCGGTTCATTCCCTACCTCAAAGAACAGCAACTCCAACACCCTGGGTAAAGGAGCGGTTTCGACCGTCGCCAACGAGGTCGGCACAGTGAATAGCAGTCCTTGCAAGTCTGAGAAAGCCACGGACGCCGCCAAATCGTCTATCGGCATCAGCGGTTCGGGCAATTTCAACACCAGTACCGACTTTACGGAATTTACCTGGATGGATGTGAATGGTGACGGATTGGTCGATCAGATCCATCGGAATGGCATGGTGAGGCTCAACCTCGGTAATCGCTTTCTTGAACCAGAACTCTGGAGCGGGCAATTTGCCATTCGCGAAGGCGAAAGCCTGGATTACGGAGCAGGATTGGGATTGGACTTCGCATCTGCTTTCAACTGGGGGAACATGAGCATATCCGGAGGCATAAGCGTATCCAAAACAGAAAATTTCGCAACCAAAGCCCTCCAGGATGTAAATGGCGACGGCCTCCTTGATTTTGTAGTCGATGTTGACCCATTAAAAGTTCGGCTGAATCTGGGCGCTCGTTTTTCCGATGCGATCACCTGGACCGGAGCCTCGCTGCTGGATAAAGGTGTTTCAACCGGAGAAGGTGTCAATGCAGCATTTACCATTTGCATCCATATACCTATTCCTTTTGCTCCATTTAAGATCTGCATCAATCCCAACGGATCAACAGGTCAGGGAGCAAGCAGGGAGATACAACAATTTGCGGATGTCAACGGAGATGGATATCCCGACATTGTAAAATCGGATAACGAACAGACCATGCAGGTCAAATTATCCAAAATTGGGAAAACCAACCTCCTCAAAACCATCCTTAACCCATTGGGCGGCGCCGTTACCCTGGATTACGACATCACAAAAAACACCTACGAAATGCCCCAGAGCCGGTGGCTGCTCACCAGCGTAGAAACCGATGACGGACTGCCGGGCGACGGCCCAACCCGGATGAAAACCACCATGGAATACCGAGACGGGCGCTACGACCGCCGCCAACGGGAATTTTACGGGTTCCGGACGGTGATCTCCCGCCAGCTCGATACCGGCAACGGTGATGCGCTTTACCGCTACAGCACCCAGGAATACGAAAACTCGGATTATTACCGCAAAGGCATCCTGCTGAGCGAGACCTTTCGGGATAAAGACGGCAATAAGTACACGGAAACCCTCAACACCTACGAATACCGTGATATCCATACCGGTACCGTAGTGCCGGCCGATTTTTTCACTACCAATGAAACCGGTTCTGTTTTCCCCGCTCTGATCCAGACCCTTGAAAACTATTACGAAGGCCAACCCGCGCCCGGACTCTTTACCCGGATCGCATACAATTACGACGGATACGGGAATGTGATCAGCTATACCGATTTCGCCAATGACGATGCCAACGAACAGATCCACGCCGACGTAACCTACCACTATGACACGAATAAACACCTGGTTTCGGTTCCGGCGGCCATCCGGGTAAACAATTCCGGCGGGACCCTACTGCGCAAACGGGAAGCGGATATTGACGATGCCGGCAACGTGACGCAGATCCGCCAATTCCTGGATGCTTCCACATCAGCCGATTATGACATGGAATACGATGGGTACGGCAATCTCACCAAAATCACCCGCCCGCCGAATGAAAATGGTGAACGGGTCTGGTATGCTTACGAATATGACGACCAGGTGCAGACCTACACCGTTCTTGTTCACGATGTATATCAGGACACCTCCCGGGCGGTTTATGATTACCGCTTCGGATTACCCATCGAAACCACGGATAAAAACGGACAGATCATCCGGTACACCCTCGACGCAGCGGGCAGAATTGCCACGGTCACCAGCCCGTACGAACTGGCATCCGGAGCGCCTTATACTATTTCCAACGCCTATTACCCCCAGGCCGATGTACCCTACGCCGTGACCCGGCACTTTGACCCGGAAACCGGACAGGATATTGAAACCTATACCTTTATGGATGGCCTGGCCCGACCCGTTCAGGTGAAAAAGACGGGGTCACTGTTCAAAGGCGAAGATCAACAGGATGTGCCGGATATGATCGTTTCCGGAAGGGTGGTTTTTGACGGGCTGGGCAGAACGGTGTCTGCCTACTACCCCACCAGGGAACCATTCGGAAATAATGGTCAGTTTAATACCGGCTTTGACAATATTACCCCGACAAAAACTACCTATGACGTCCTTGACCGGCAACTGACGACCACCCTGCCGGACGGCGCCCAAACCCGGATGACCTATAGCATCGGACCGGATAATTCCGGGGTAACCACTTTTGTCACCGCCGTAGTGGATGCGCTGGGCAATGAAAAAGAATCCTATAACGATATCCGCACCCGGCAGCGGGCCATTACTGATCACGGCCCGGACGGACCAATCTGGACCACTTTCCGGTACAATGCCATTTCGGAACTCCTGACGGTAACCGATGCCGGCGGCAATGTGACCCGTTACTCCTACGACCAACTGGGCAGAAAGTTGACCGTTGACCACCCGGATAACGGCCTGACCGAATTCCGTTATGACCTGTCCGGTAACCTCACCAGCAAGATAACCGCACAGATCCGGCAAAAATACCCGGATGGGGGGGCCATCCGGTATACCTACGACAAACAGCGCCTGATACAGATCGATTATCCCGAAAGCTTCCAGAACAAGGTGAAATTCTATTACGGCAGCTCGCTGGATACAGCCGGTCACCGCGCCCGCGGCCGGATCTGGTTGCAGGAAGACGCCTCCGGCGGTCAGGAATTTTTCTACGGCCCGCTGGGCGAAGTGACCAAGACCATCCGCACCCTGCTGATCAATACGAACACCTCCATGACCTTCGTATGGGAGGATGAATACGACTCCTGGAACCGCATCCAGAAAATGAAATATCCCGATGGTGAAATCGTGGACTATCACTACAACCGGGCCGGAAAGCTGAACCGGATGACCTCCACCAAAGTGGACCAGCCCTATACGATGGTCCGACAAATGGGTTACGGCGAATTTGAACAGCGCATCTTCCTGAAATACGGCAATGGAACCACCACCAAATACGAGTACGACCCCAGCCGTCGCTGGCTGGACCATCTGGTGGCAAGGGGCCCGGGCCGGATGATGATGGACAACCGATATGATTACGATCTGGTGGGTAATATCCTCTCCATCCGGAACACGGCGCCCGCCGGCGTTTCAGAACTGGGCGGCGCTACCGAAAACCGTTTCGTTTACGACGGCCTATACCGGCTGGTGAGCGCCACCGGCAACCAGGAAAAACCGGGAGCGACAGAGGCCTATTCCATGATGATGGAATACGACAACCTGCACAACATCAACCACAAGACCCAGTCACATACCCATAACGGCACAGAGATTGCGCTGACCTCTTATACCTATGACTACCTGTACGACCCCGCAGACCGGCCGCATACCCCGGCACAGATCGGTGACAAGAAATACGGCTATGACGCCAACGGCAACCAGACCGGCTGGATCCAGGACAACCGCCCCGATTTCCGGAAAATCTCCTGGGACGAGGAAAACCGAATCACCGCCATTCAGGATAACGGCTACCTGAACCGGTACACCTATGATGCCGGTGGAGAGCGGGTGATCAAGAGTCATGGCGGTATGCAGGCCGTATTTGTAGACGGCTCGATTGCCGGCCCCATCAGCCACGACGAAAACTATACCGCCTATGTCAGCCCCTACCTGGTTTTCCGCGAACAGGGTTTTACCAAACATTACTACATGGAAGGTCAGCGGATCATGAGCAAGATCGGTACAGGGGATTTCTACACCAACACCATTCCCCTCGGCACGGGCATCACGGCCGGCAGCCTCAACTATGCCGACCGACGGGATCTGCTGAAAGCTGCCCTGGTCCGGTTCCTGCGGGAAAATGTAATGGCCGATAACCTAGCCACGCTGGAAGACAGCATCCGGTTTGTGCAGGATGCCGGCATTCCGATCCCCGCTTTCGACCTTGAGGACTATACCAACCCACCTATCGGCTGGCCCGGACCTGATCCGACCCACGCTGACTCTATCTGTGCGCCCTGGCCCCCTGATCCGCGCGAGGCCAACGCGACCAGCGGCAACGTGGAAGCGGGCTACGGTTTTATCGCCTATGCCGGTGTGCCGGAGTTCAACCAGTTCTACTACCACCCCGACCACCTGGGCAGCACCAGCTATATCACCGACCTGAACGGATCGGTGCGCCAGTACGCCGCGTATTTCCCTTACGGAGAGATCTTCTTCGAAGAACACCTGAACACCACCAGTCAGCCTTATCTCTTTAACGACAAGGAACTGGACCGGGAAACCGGCCTTTATTACTACGGCGCCCGGTATTATGACCCGCGCATCAGTATGTGGGCGAGCGTGGATCCTAAAGCTCATTTAATGCCTGGTTGGTCTCCATACTCAACTATGTCCTGCAATCCGATAATGTATATCGACCCTGATGGCCAAATTTCCTGGCCTGTAATGAAAAAATGGCTTACATCTGCTGGAAATACTATTTCAAGAAAAATTGATAGCCCATTTGGAATGCGGACTTTAAATGGAAAAAACAGGCACCACAATGGGCTGGATATAAATTTAGGTTCCGGAGGGCAAGATTTAGGTGTACCCATTCGTGCAACTCACGACGGTAAGGTATTAATCAACAAAGATAAATCGGATAAAGATGATGCTGGAAACAGGATACATATTGTATCTGATGATGGAACTTTAAAGACTGTTTACATGCACATGAAGGACCCTTCCTCATTAGCGAAAGGAGATAATGTAAAAGAAGGGGATATCATTGGTTATATTGGAGGAACATCAAAAGGGCAGGACAATAAAGTTGATGAAAATGGGAAAAGAGTTGCTGGAACAGACGTGCATTTACATTATGAGCTACATCAAAAGAATGCTAAAGGAGAATTTGCTCCAATAAACCCTTTAAATGATGATGGAACTTTAAAAGATCCTCAAAAAATGCTGGGTTTACCTTCTAATGAGAAGTTGCCAAAAGACCTGAGGGATAACAAAACAAATATCAAGCCTAAAAACAATTAAAAAGATTCTTTTTAAAAATAGTGTTAATCCACACTACTGGACATTTTTACAAAAAAGGCAAAAAGAGCCCGAGAGGATGAGCGAGCGAGAGCGCGAAGGCGTTGCTTTTCAGGCTCTCGCTGGTTCTTTGATTTGTCCCCTCTGCTCATTTTGGCAGTAGTATGGTTGTTAATCTCATTTGGTTTTAAATATAGCCGTATGCATACACAAATAAGGTGTAATAGCCAAGACTTGATCTTACGAATGACTAACATAACATCTTCAGCCGGATTAACCCACAAAAGGCCCGCCCCACCCAGAGCGAGCCTCTCCTTTTCTTGAGTATTCGAGGAACCGAAGAACCGAAGAACCGAAGAACCGAAATCGATTCCTCAATTCCTCAGTTCCTCAATTCCTCAGTTCCTCAATTCCTCCTCCCAATTACTTCTTCCCCTTCGACGCCATCGAAGCCAGCCCGTCCAGCAACGTCGTGAACTGCTGCGAGATGCCGCCCAGGTTGTTGGTGATGCCGGCCAGCGAGCCTTTCCAGCCTTCCAGGTTGGTCGTAGCGCTGGCAACCATTTCTTTCAACCCCGCGATCTGGCCCATGACGTCGCCGCTGAGTTTGCCGGCGGCGAGGCCTTCTTTCAGGGTGTTCACTTCGGCGGCTTTTTCGGTCCATTGGCTGACAAAGCCGGTAACGGTCTCGTTCAGGGTGCTCAGGGAACCCAGTTGCTCGGTGAAGCTGGCTTTCAGTTCGCCTACTTTGGCGGTCGTGGCTTCGTCCATTTTACCGGCCAGGTCTTCCGGGACGGTCATTTGGGCCAGCATGTTGTTGGCCTTGGTCTGTTCGGCGCCCAATTGGCCGACGAATTCGGTTACGGCTGCAGTAGTCGTGTCCCAGCTGCCGACCAGCTCTTCGATCGGGGCGCGGAATTTCTCTACGCTGTTACAGGCAAAAAGGACAAGGGTTAATCCCATCAACAATGCGTTCTTTCTCATGGTACTCTCGATTTTTTGGAATATGTGAAATAATGTGCGAAATTAGCAGGTCTTCCGGAAATTTTTTTTAAAGCTTCGGAAGATTATTTTCAATTGATCGGATTCCTAACCCAAAAAACGGAATCTTGTTCGGTGAGCTCCCCAAAATTTATCCACAGACAGGAGTGAAAGGTCGGTAATTCGCCAATCTGCAGTCTGGTAGCTGAGCGGAGTCGAAGCTACAACGGAGGCTTAACCATAACAATGCGATTTTGAATGAACAATCGTTTTTTCAAAACCACTGTTCTTTTTTTTACCACATGAGGCATATAAGTTCACATAAGTTTTTCAATGCAATTGCACCTTTGCGCAATTGCATTGGTTCTTCTTAAGTGTCCTTATGATTCTTATCCCGCCTTGCTGGACAAGTTGTGGTAAAAATAAAACCCTAACCAGAATGGTTTGGCAATCGGAAGGCCAATAAACCTCAAAAAACGGCCTCGTCTTAAAACGAATTCCGACAGGATCAATTTGGTGCGTACAGGTGGAAAAGCCGGGATTTTATACGCGAAAGTGCCGTGGTAAGTCAGGAGAATAGCAAAATTTCGACTTCACAACGGACGCCCGGCAATGAAACAGTCCAACCATAAAACCATCACCCAACCGTCGCCTTGAACAACCGGCTCCCTTCCTTTCCCCTGATGCCGAATTCGGCGCCGAAAAAGGCAATGAACGCCTCCCCTTTCCCATAGTCCCGGTTGCCGGCAGATACGCGCCCTTCAAGCACAAGGTAAATAGCGGGTCCGCGAAAGAGGACTTCCTCCTGCAACTCGCCCGCCTTCAGGTCAATCACGCTCAATGCAAAATCCGGCGCAGGAGTGGGATAAGCCGATTCGTGCTGACCGGCGTTCACGGCCTGGATCACCCTGGGTACAACCGGTTCAAATCCGAGATGGGCCAGCAATTCCGGCACGTCGATATGCTTGGGCGTCAACCCGCCGCGGAAGACATTGTCCGAATTGGCCATCAGCTCCACGTTGACGCCTTCCAGGTACGCATGCGGGATGCCGGCATCCTGGTAAATGCCCTCGCCCGGGTACAGCCGGACCAGGTTGAAAAGGTAAATCGAGAAAATGCCGCGGTCGAAATGCCCCTCGCGGGTATAATCCTCAAATGCCTGAAATGCCCAATAATCCGGATGGTCCTTTGAAACCGGCCCCCGGCGCACCTCCTGTTGAAGCCGGTGTTGGAGCGGCCCGAGCATGCGGTCCACCTCTTCCTGCGGCATTTCCATGATATGGCGGTAAAGGGTACGGATATCGTGATTGACGAAAAACGGCGACAATGCCCGAAATTCGGACACTTCCGACAGGATTTCGGCGATGGCCTTGTCAGTCTTGAACCCATGCAGCAACCAGAAATCGGTCAGCGCCACCATAGCCTCGGGCTTGTGGTTGTCGTCCTTGTAAATCCGGTTGGAAGCCTCCGGCGGGATGCCCTCCTCGTTTTCGCGCCGGAAACCCGCTTCAGCTTCGGCTTTGGTCGGATGCGCCTGAATGGACAACATCTTCCTCACATCAAGCACCTTGAACAGGAACGGAAGCCGGTTGTGATAAGTTTTGGCCGTCGCAGGCCCGAGCAGCCCGTCGGGGTCTGCGGCAATCAGCCGGTCCAGGTCCATTTCACCGGCATCGGTATGCACCTTGCTCATGCCCTTGGGATGGCTGCCGAGCCAGAGTTCGGCAAATGGTTTCAGATCGGGGTTGTCCGTCCCGAGCAGGGAAGGAATAAAACGGACCCCACCCCATTCGTAGCGCTGGATGAAACCGGTTATGGGTAATGGGTTCTTCATAAGAATATTGTGTGAGTTATGCCGGCAAAGCTAAGGACCCGGGCTCCAAACCGGCTAAAATCCGCACTGTTTTTTTGTTCTGAATAGCCTAATAAGCTTTACCTTTCGGCAAAAATCACCATGCTGCGCAAATTGACGCCCATGCTCGAAACCCCGGACCTGGCGGAAACGATCTCCTTTTATACGGAGGTCCTGGGGTTCTCCTGCAACAACCGTTCGGATGAAATGGGGTGGGCGCACCTCAGCAAGGATGAAGCGGAGATCATGTTCTCATTGCCCAACGCACACCGGAATATCCCGCAACCCATCATGAGCGGATCCCTGTACCTGTACACCGATCAGGTAGAGGCCCTGTGGGATAACCTGAAAGATCGATGCGCCATCTGCTACCCCCTCGAAACCTTTGAATACGGCATGCGCGAATTCGCCGTCTTTGACAATAACGGCTACCTCCTCCAGTTCGGCCAGGACATCACCGATCAACCAGAATAAACCCGCTTCCGCCCACCGCCTATGGCGGACAGAGCCATCATAAACCCATAAACAACCATAAACCATCATAAACCACAACAAACCATCATAAACCACAACAAACCAAAATAACCCATGAACACCCTCGAAATCTGCTGCGACAGCCTGACTTCCGCACTCGCAGCCCAGGCCGGCGGCGCAGACCGCATCGAACTCTGTTCCGCCCTTTCACTGGACGGACTGACCCCGAGCGCAGGGCTCCTGGCTGAGGTCAACAAACACCTGACCATCCCCGTCTTCGTAATGATCAGGCCAAGAGGCGGCGATTTCTGTTACACCGAAGACGAGCTCCTGGTCATGCTGGCCGATATCCGGCTGGCCAAAGAACTCGGCGCCGACGGCATCGTATCCGGTCCGCTCGCCGCCGACGGCAGGGTCGATGTGCGCCGGACCAGGCAACTGCTGGCTGCCGCCTCACCCCTGCCCTTCACTTTTCACAAGGCCTTCGACCGGACACCCGATCTTTTGGAAGCGCTTTCCACCCTCAAAGACCTCGGCGTGGACAGGATACTAACCTCCGGAGGCGCCGAAACCGCCCTGGCCGGAAAAGCCCTCCTCGGACAATTGCAGGACCGGGCCGGCGACCGGCTCCGGATCATGGCCGGCGGCGGCGTGCGCTCGGGCAACCTGGCTGAATTAACGGCTATGGGCAACCTCCTCGAGTTTCATTCGTCCGCCCGCGGTAAAAACGGGCATGAGACGGAAGCCCGGGAAGTAGCGGCCCTGAAGGCGCTTTTGTCCGAAAAGCAATGATCCTGATTTTGAACCGTCAAAAGTGAGCCGGACGGCAGAACCCGCCTCCCGGCAGGGCGCAACATTAATTTCCCTATCTTTGCCCGGTTATCTGTTTCGGCACAAAGCCTGTTGCATGATTTTAACATCATTGGCCAAAGCCCGCGCAAAGGGTGAAAAAAAACTTGCGGTCCTCCTGGATCCGGACAAACAATCGGAAGGAAGTCTGGAACGGACAATCTCGCTGTCCATAGAAGCCGGCGTGGATTTCTTTTTCATCGGCGGCAGTTTGCTGCTGCACGACCGGTTGGAGGCGTGCCTGGTTCGCCTGGGCGCCTTGAGCGCTATCCCCCGGATTTTATTCCCGGGCAACGTCCTCCAGGTCAGCCGGGAAGCGGAAGCCATTCTGCTGTTGTCCCTGATCTCCGGACGAAATCCGGACCTGCTGATCGGCCAGCACGTGATTGCGGCCCCGTACCTCAAAGAGAGCGGGCTGGAAATTCTGCCCACAGGTTATCTGCTGATCGACGGCGGCAGTCCCACTTCGGTAAGCTATATGAGCAACACGATCCCCATCCCGGCCAACAAACCGGATATCGCGCGCTGTACCGCCATGGCCGGCGAAATGCTGGGCCTCAGGCTGATGTACCTGGATGCCGGAAGCGGTGCCCGTAATCCGGTCCCGGAGGCCATGATCCGGGCAGTCCGATCGGAAATCGCCGTGCCCCTGATCGTAGGCGGAGGTATCCGCATACCCGAACAGGCCATGGCCGCGGTCAGCGCGGGTGCAGACCTGATCGTCATCGGAAACGCTGTTGAACAATCACCCCAGTTGATCCTCGAGATGGCGGAAGCGATCGGCATCCGGCGGCAAGTTCGGTAATCCCGGCGACCAGCCTGTTCATATTTGCTGCTCCCTGAAATTTTCCTGTTTCCAAGTATCGGAATTCCTTTGTAGCTTCGCTTGGCGTTATCCTCCCGAACGCCGGATAAGACCATCTTGCACCTTGCTCTATATCCTCGAAGTAGAACAGCTCTGGTACCGTGTTATTTTATAACCTACACCGCTTTACGCATGAAATGGAAAAAATTTGCCCTCTTTACAGCCCTGCTGCTTTCAGTTTTCCAATCCGGAGCAGGGCAAGGCTCGGTCGCTTTTCAGTGGAGCGAGGTCATGCTCGACGCCATCCGCAAGGATTTTGCAAGACCGACCGTGCACGCCCGGAATTTATTCCACGTATCCATGGCCATGTACGATGCCTGGGCCGCGTATGATACCGAGGCCAGAACCGTATTCCTGGGTAATACCCTGGGGCAATACCACTGCGATTTCGCCGGTGTACCGGCGCCCGCGGATACCCTGGCCGCCCGGGAAAAAGCGATCAGCTATGCGGTATACCGCCTGTTGAAGCACCGTTTTGCCAATTCACCGGGCATAGCGGTTACGTATGCCGAGATCGACGCCAAGATGACGGAACTGGGTTACGACCCCAACATCATATCAACGGATTATGCTTCCGGCGATCCGGCCGCGCTGGGCAATTATATCGCCGAACAGATCATCCAATTCGGATTTCAGGACGGCTCCAACGAACAGGATGTCTACGCCAACCAATACTACGAACCGGTCAACCCGCCGCTCGTGATGGCGTTCCCCGGAAATCCCACCCTGGCAGACCCCAACCGCTGGCAACCCCTGACCTTGTCCGTCTTCATCGATCAGAACGGCAATGTGATCCCCATCAATACGCCGCCCTTCCTGAGTCCGGAATGGGGCCAGGTCGTGCCGTTCTCCCTGAAGCCCGAAGACCGCACGATCTATAACCGCGACGGATTCGACTACTGGGTTTATCACGATCCGGGCCCTCCGCCCTACATCGATACCTCCGCAGTCGGGGGGATCTCCGAAGAATACAAATGGACCTTCTGCCTGGTGGCCTGCTGGTCGTCCCACCTGGATGCAACCGACACTACCATGTGGGATATTTCTCCGGGCGCTTCCGGAAATATTCAGCACTATCCTGAGTCGCTGGCGGAATATCACGACTTCTACAACCTCCTGGAAGGCGGCGATCCGGGTGAAGGACGGGCGCTCAACCCCAAAACAGGCCAGCCTTATGCCCCCCAAATGGTTCGCCGGGGGGATTATGCCCGGGTCCTGGCCGAGTTCTGGGCGGACGGCCCCAATTCGGAAACGCCTCCGGGGCACTGGTTCACCATCCTGAATTATGTCAATTCACGGCCCCAGCTGGTGCGCAGGTTCGGCGGCAAAGGCCCGGTTCTGGACCCCCTGGAATGGGATGTAAAAACCTACCTGACCCTCGGCGGCGCGCTGCACGATGTCGCCATATCGGCATGGGGCATCAAAGGCTGGTACGATTATATCCGGCCCGTTTCGGCGATCCGCTCCATGGCTGACCGCGGCCAGAGTTCCGACCCCGGCCTGCCGTCCTATCACCCGGGCGGGATCACCTTGATACCCGGCTATATCGAATTGGTATACGAGGGCGACCCCCTGGCCGGCCAGAACAATGTCAATGTCGGCAAGATCAAGCTGAAGGCCTGGCGGGGCCCTGATTACATCAACAACCCCGTAACCGATGTTGCAGGTGTGGGTTGGATATTGGCCGAAAACTGGTGGCCTTACCAGCGGCCTTCCTTCGTTACGCCGCCTTTTGCCGGGTATATTTCAGGCCACTCGACGTATTCGCGCGCCGGCGCCGTGGTATTGACCGAGCTGACAGGCGACCCCTATTTTCCCGGCGGGATGGGCGAATTTCCGGCGCCGCAGAACCAGTATCTGGTATTTGAGGACGGCCCCAGCCAGGACATCACCCTGCAGTGGGCTACCTACCAGGACGCATCCGACCAATGCAGCCTTTCCAGGATCTGGGGCGGCATCCACCCGCCCGCCGATGATATCCCCGGGCGTTTTATCGGGCAGGAAATCGGAGAAGAAGCGTTCAGCTATGCGCGCACTTTCTTTTATACCGATGCCGATGAGGACGGCTTTTACAGCTATGAAGACTGCGACGACAACAATCCGGCCATCCACCCGGGAGCGGCTGAAGGTTGCGACGGACTGGACAACGACTGCAATAACCTGATCGATGACGGGCTGGCCATACAAACCTATTTCGCAGATGCCGATCATGACACTTACGGCGACGCCGCGGTTTCGATCGATACCTGCGGGACAGAACCGCCGGCAGGCTATGTTTTGAATGACCTCGATTGCGACGATACCAACCCATTGATTAACCCGGGCATGACAGAAATCCTGGACAGCCTCGACAACAACTGCGACGGCCAGGTCGACGAAGGGCTTGTCGCCGTAAAAGAACCGCAGTCCGATCCGGTCCGGATCTTCCCGAACCCGGCCCGGGACCAGATCACGGTCATGCACCCCACCGCAAACGGGCTCAAGGCCCGGCTGACCGGTACCGACGGCCATGCGCTGCGCGATTACGACCTGGTCTTAGTGAGCGGCAAGGCTGTCATTTCCCTTTCCGACATTCCCCCGGGCGTCTATATCCTGACGTTGACGGATATGACCGGCGATCATCGATGGGTGGAAAGGATCGTGAAGATCTGACAAGCCTTGGCTTGAAGATCGCGGATTACGCATTTTCGGACCGCCGGAATGCGTAATCCGGATTATTCGGGGTATATTTGTCTGGAATCCAATCTTTTATTTATGGATGCTGCGGCTTTCAAGGAAAAGCTCCAACAACTTGTCGCCGGCGATCAGCTCAGCGAGGCCGCAGAGGCATTGGCCGGATTCTGGAAAAAGAAACACGCCGGTCTGGAAGCGCTGGCGCTGGCCCAGCTGCGCCGGCTCAAAACCCTGCAAACCGAACAGCGCAAAGGCACGGTCAGCGACAACGACGCGTTTGTGGAGCGGGCCAAAGTTACGGATGCACTCCTGCTGATCATCGGCCAGACGGACGCCGGCAAACCAACCGTGCCGGAAGCATTAAAAGCCTACCTGCCGCCCAAACCTGCCTTTCAACCGGTTATGCTGGTTCTTATTGCCGCGTTTTTTATGGCGGTGGCCTTTCTAACCTATCGCGCCTTTTTCACCCGGCCGGAAGACTTTACCCTCGCCCTCAATTTCATGGAATCCGGCGATGAAAGTAAATTGGTCAACCAGGGAAAAGCCCGGATCATCCTCGGCAGTCGCCCGATGGACGTAAAAGCCATCAATGCGGAAGGCCGGATCTTTTACGAACAGATTCCCGCTTCGGCACTCAATGATTCCGTCCGGGTGGTCGTTATAGATATGCCCTACCGGGTAACCGGGCAATCGGCCTACACCGCCGCAAAAAGCCGGTCCATTGCCGTCAGCCTGGAGCCCGTACAGGATACGCTCAGCTGGCGGGGGACGGTAATTGACGCCGGAGGAAAGCCCATTGAACACGCAGTCATTGACGTGGAAAACGGCCTCGCAAAAGGGCAGACCGATGCGATGGGACATTTTCGCATCGCGGTGCCCGGCAAGGCCGGCGACCAGGTGCAGACGGTTGTCCTGCTGAACGGAAAGGTGGTCAGAAATGCCCGCTTCACTTTATCGGAAACCGCGCCTCCTACCATAGTTTTAGACGACGAATGACCTCGAATGATGAAAAAATGGTTCTTATCGGCCTTGTTGTTGATCCCCCTGCTTGCCTATAGCCAGGAGGTGATCTTTTCCGGCCGGATCGTCGACGCGGCAACCGGCGCCGGCGTATCGGGCATCCGTGTGCGGATTCTGGACCAGGGGGAAGGCGTTACCGACGACGACGGCATCTTCCGGATTCCGCTCAAAAAGGGCACGACCGAGGTCCAGGTGGAACTGTCAAAAGAATGGACGGTGCAATACCCACGCGAGGGGAAAGCCCTGGTGCCGCTGTCGAGCGAGGCCCGGATAGAATTTGAGGTCAAACGCCTGCGATCGGAAAACGCCCTGCTGCTCAAAGAAGTTGAACGCCTTAAAAACGAGGGCAGGCTCAAGTCGGCTCAGATCGATTCCCTCCGCCAGGTATTGGAAGATTCTGCTGCCGTTTTTCAGGAGCGGATAGCGCTTAAAACCGGCATTTATCAGGATTCCCTCCGGAAATCTGCCGCCGAAAACGAAGCGCTTCGCCTCAAGCTGTCCGAACTTACCAGGCAGCTGGAACAAACGTTCATCCGGCGAAACCGGGCGGAGGCCCGAGGGCTGATCTCCTCCGAATTCCTGGCTTATCTGGACCGCCTCAAGGACCTGCGCGACTTCCTGCCGCATATCCGCGACGTCTTTCTGGACAACCGGGCTTCCGAAAATTTCAACAAGATCGTCACCCGGTACAATGCCGCCCGCGAACCGGTCAATGACAACCGGGAGGCCAGGCTGGCCGCCGCGCGCCTGTACTGGCCGGATGAATTGACGGAGGATGAACTGGAAGAAGCCTATGATCTGGTTCTGACCGACATCCATCAACGCATCATTCTGCCCCTGAACGACGAACTGGTAGCGCATATCCGCGCAGCCGCCACAGGGAAAACGCCCCGGGTAGCCGCTTCAAAGAACGCCGGAAAAGCAGCGGACGCCGCCGTCAAAACCCTGGAATATCCCATATCCCTGCTGGAACAAAAGATCAGGGAAGTAAATACCCGGTTGAAAAGTAACCGATAAACCGATTCATATGAAAAGCCTGTTGCTGTCAGCGGTGGTTATAGCTGTTTCCATGCTGAGTTGTGCTAAAGATAAATGCGGCGCCGGGTCCATCGACGGCGTCGAGCCCGGCGGTAATCCGGCCGGATACCAGATCAGGGTCACAGGATCCGGATTTGCCGTGGATTCCAGGGTCCGTTTCGATGATAAATACGGCATCGTCCAGTTCAAAAGCGCCAAAGAGCTTTTTGTCACGGTCCCTTCCGGCCTGGTAGGCAACGTGACCGTAGTTGCCGAATCGGCGGACAGCATGTGCGTGGGCCGCTCCGACCAACTCTTTGAGGTCTTCGGCACTTTTCCGTCCGGGATACCCGCAAGCCCCTCCTTTATTGTCGTACCCGTAGCGCCGGTGGCGTATCCGGACGGCTTTACAAACGAGTGGCCTAACTTGTTTGACAGCAGTCATAAACTTATCCTGGTTGATAACGGGACCGGCATACTCGATAATTCAGGGTCAACCGAGATCCACGATTCCAAAGAATTGTTCCAGAACAATCCGATCACCGGACATTTCCGCTTAAACGCCGCGGCAAAGACCAGCGATATTGAGATCACGATCGACCGGTCAGATCATTCCGGGGGCACTAAGGAGACGTACAAGGGAGAGTTGGTCTCCGGCGGTTCGGTCGGGTCTTCAAAAACGGTGGTCCTGCTGCTCACTTCCAAAAAGGATGGCCGGCAACTTTTGTTCGAATATCCGGGCTGATCACTTCAGCAGATACCGAACCCCCAGGCTGATCTGGTTATAACTGCCTTTTACGATGCGCAGCGGCGCGTTGGCAGGCCCTTCCTTGATGCTCCTGTCCAGCGATAACCCGATGCTCCAGGCGTCGGCCGGCAGAAATTGTACGCTGACGCCGTACAAAAAGCTGGTACGTACCCGGGTAAATCCGCTATCCGCCTTGATATAATTCAAACTGGATGCGTAACTCAGGCTGGGGATCAGGTACCATTTCCGCTCCTTCAGCACAGTCACGAAATAGAGCCCTGCCGGGATGGTCAGGGAGGTTTGGTCCCGGTCTTCATTCCGGAACTGATAGACGGCTCCCGCGGTGGCGAATACGTACAGCCAGGGTTGGAACTGTTGATAGAATACCCCCTGCACGGTCCAGGCCGTTCGGTCGAAACCCAGTTGCTGGCGCGTAAACGCATCCCCTTCCACGGGAAAGGTCAGGCTGGTCTGGATGTTGAATTCCGGCAGGGTGCGGACAGGCTTCAGGCGCGCGCCCAGTCCGATTGAGCCCAGCGAATGGATGGCTTCATCGTTGAAAACCCCGAAGGGGCCGCTGGTTTCATCGGCATCCAGGACCTGGTGGGCGGCGCGGAGCTCCAGTCCGAAATTGATGAAATTGCTTTGAAAAGGGTTGTACCAGACCCTGCCGATCTGATCGAGCCTCGAAGACCGGGCCACCCCGTTGGGGTCGTTCATGTCCCTTAGCTTGAGGGTGGAAAGGGTGTTAAACAAATTGAATTCCCACTCGCCTCCGCTGATGACCACCGGCGCCAGGTTGGAAATGACAATTCCCGGGTTTAATGTGTCGGCTTGAAGAGGGCTCCCGGCGGAGAAAGCCGGCAATGCACGGGTTGCGGTTAGAGCCAGGAACAAAAAAAATTTCACGGTAGCTTTCATAGGTTCCGGTTTTGGAAAACACCTCAGAATCAGCAGGTTGATTTCTACCCAAATGTAATCCTTCTCTGCGAATTTTTTACTTTGCACAATACGAAACGACTAAAATCGTTTTTTAACTATAAAAATAGTTGAACAACGAAAAAAATAATCGTAGCTTTGTTACCAACGGGCTTGACCCGCAAAAAACAGGAAAAATGAAACGACTCACGCCCAAGGAAGAAGAGATCATGCAGGCCATCTGGCGGCTGGAAAAGGCCTTTGCCAAAGACGTCCGCGAAGCATTGCCGGAGCCCAAGCCGCACATCAATACGGTTTCGACGGTTATGCGCAAGCTGGTGAAGAAGGGATTTCTCGGTTTCGAGGATTTCGGCGCTACCCACCGCTACTTTGCAAGAGTCGCCAAGGAGGATTACAGCCAGGAATACCTGGGCGAAAAACTGGCGGGCTATTTCGGGGATTCCTATAAAGAAGTGGTCGCCTTTTTTGCCAAGGAAGAAAAGGTCAGCGTGGCGGACCTCAAAGAAATCATTCGCATGATCGAGAACCCGGAGGATTGACTGCGGATCATTCACCATTCAACTTCATCACCCGATTCAAAAAACGAATGTTATGCCGGTTATCAATACCCTTTTTCCCTATATCCTGAAGATCAATATTGCCCTGCTGATTTTAGGCGCCATTTACTGGTTTTTCCTCAGGAAGGAAACCTTCCACCGGCTCAACAGGTGGATCATGCTGGGCATCCTTTTCACTTCGCTGGCGCTGCCTTTTTTCATGCTTCGCCAGAACCTGATCAGCAATCCGCTCTACCGTTGGGTTGATCAGGCCGTTTTGCCCGCGGAATCGCCCGATGCGGCGGCATTTCCCGGGATCGCGCCCGAGGCATGGGCAGTACCGGAACCCTCAGCTCCGGCTGCCCCGGCCGCTTTGCCGGAAGAACCGGCGTCGCCTGCTATCGAAGAGCCGGCGCCGATAGCCCTATTTGCGGACGCCCCTGACCGCAATTGGGACCTGATAACCTGGGCCGGGCATTTGTACTGGCTGGTGGCATTGATGCTGGGCTTGCGTTTGCTGATGCAGGTTTTATCGGTCGGCCGGGTATTGCTGAACAGTACCTGGCGGAATGCGCCTATATTGTTCAATGAGCGGGTTCCGGCGCCGTTCTCCTTCTTTCACTGGATCGTGCTCAATCCGGAGCAACACAGCGGCCGGTTGCGCGACCAGATCATCGCTCACGAAGCAGTGCACGCCCGCGAAGGCCATACGGCCGACATCCTGCTGATGGAGTTATTTTCCATTTTCTGCTGGTTCAATCCGATGATCTGGGCGCTGAAAAAGGCTGTGCGGCTGAACCTGGAATTTATCGCCGATGAAGCCGTTTTGCGTTCCGGGCAGGATAAAAAAGAATACCAGTACAATCTGCTCAAATCCATTGTTCCCGACTACCAGCTGATGCTGGCCAATCATTTCAACCATTCGTTCATTAAAAACAGAATTGCCATGATGAATGCCAAGAAATCACCCGTACAATCTAAATGGAAGTATTTGTTCATTTTACCCGCCGTTCTGGGGCTGATGCTGGCTTTTAGCCCGGCCGTAGCCCAGCATCCGGCGCCGGATACGCTCATCATCATCTCACCGGAGCCGGCGCCTGCCCCGGTTGCGGAGCCGGCCGTGGAAACACCTGTCATAGCCCCGGCGCCGGAGCCCGCCCCTGCACCGGTGATCCATGCCTCCGGGATTTCCACAAATGTCCAATTGCCGGTGGCCGTCGGGCTCAATGAGCCGTCCGGCGTCACGGCATACGCTTCCGGTTCAGGCATTTCAACCGGAGTGACCGCCCGGGTCGCCGGATCCGTAAACAGCGCAGTCGCCGGTACAGGGGTCAATGGCGGGAGTGCAGCAAGCTCGTCCGTGACGGCTTCAGGCGGAGTTTCCGCAGGGGTCAGCCATAACATAGCTGCGGCTTCCCCCACACAGGAAGGAGACATCTATGTCGTCATCCGCCGGGATACAAAGGAAGAGACGCTGAAGGATATCCGGAATATTCTGGCAGACCGGGAAATCGATTTTGAATATTCCGACCTGAAATTCAACGAAGGCAACCTGATCACAAACATCAGCATTTCGGTAAAGGTAGGCAACCGGTTCCAGGGCCGCCTGGACGGCCACAACGACGGCGGGCCGATAGAGGCTCCGCTGGTGGTATACCTCCGTCCGGACACAGAGCGCTTCGGCGTATCCAAGGATATTCCCGATGACCTGGAACCCAAAGTCAGGCAAACCCTGGAGAAGCTTTCAGGCCTTTGGATAACCAGCGGCAAAGGCCAGGTGATTTCGGGCGAAATTTACAAATATGCGGCAGGGGGCGTCAATAAAGACAAAGCTGAAATGACCTATACCGCCGGCAGCCCAACGGAAAAGAAGAACATTTTTGTCGTTATATCGGCCAATACCCCCAAAGAAAATATTGACAAGCTGGAAAAGGAATTGAAGGAAAAGGGATTGTACGTTCACTTTAAGAAACTGGAGTTCACCCGGGAAGGCCTCATCTCCAAAGTAAAAATCGACGTAACCGACGACCACGGCCTTTCCGGCAACATCAGCAACACCTACGGTACGCCCGAGGACCAGATCTACCTCTACCGTTTTTATGACAGTGACGGCGGCTTCGGCATCGGCAGAGGCTCGGATCTGGACAAGGATAAAAAATTGCCGAAATCCGTTCGCAACGCCATCAAAGAAACCAAATCCGGGTATAAGATCGGCACGTTTTAGATGGTTTTAGATGTAAGTCGTAAGTCGTAAGTCATAAGTTGTAAGTCGTAAGTCATAAGTTGTAAGTTGTAAGTTGTAAGGCTTGAACAATAGCCACTTACGACTTACAACTTACGACTTACCACTAAAAAAACCTACCAGCGTTTTGCAGCAAAATCGCCTCCGTCGAACAGGCCGGCCGGCAGTTTCTTAGGCGCTGTGATTTCGGAGTAGGCCTCCGTCAGGGTTATTTGCCCGTTGCGCAGAAAAACGACCTCCGGCGCGATCCAGCCTTTTTTCAGCTTCCGGTATTGATTGAAACGGATCTCCGACACATTCCCGTCTTTATCCTTTTTGCGCAACTTTGTGAATAGCAGGGTTTTGGTGTCGACCCAGAATTGAGCCTGATCCGGGTTGCCGATCGCGAATTCCGTACCGCCGCCTTCTTTCATGTCCAGCTCGAAATGGTCGAAATCATAGCCGGATTCCGCCAATTTCCCGATGGAAACTTCCGGGGATTCGAAATAGACGCTGAAACCCAGTACAAGCAGATCGTGGATCCTTTTGGTCTGACTGATCAGCCGGTTGTCCCGGTAAACGTATTGGCTGTCGGATTTGAAAACGAGGCCGTCGCCGCTGCCCATATCGCCGAATTTGATGACCAGCCCGAGCGGCATGTTCATCCCTTCAAACCAGGTTTCCTCGCGGTCCGTTTTCCCGTCCTTATAAAAAGTGGTTTTTTGTTTGAAGGTGAGATTCTTATACCACTTTTTTTTGTATTTTTGATGCATGGCCTCAATGACCGCCCGGCCGTTTGCCGCGTCTTGCGCAATGGAGGGAAGAACTGCGGCCAATGCCAGCACAAGTATCAAGCAGGATCTAAAGGAAGAAAATGTCATCGGTATTCAATTTCGGGTGATGGAATAAAGCTCCAAATTAGGGCAAGAACCCCGAAATTCCCAAGCATTTCTGACGAATCCGACTATACGATGAAGAAATTCAAACAAGCGGGTAATTTCACCCTCGCGGCCGGCATCCTGCTCACGCTGGCCGCTTTAGCTCATTTTTTCCTGGGCTACCCGGCCATCAACGAAACCATAAGGGCCGAAAATGCAGGCCCGGAAACCGCCCAAACCTTGCGCGTGATCTGGATCTTCAGTTCCATCACCATGTGCGCCATGGGGCTTTGGGCCGTATTTCTCTCCGGTGACCTTAAAACCGGCAGCCGGCGGGCCCGGATGCAAGGGCTGATCTGGGGGACTGCCCTTCTGCTTTTCGCCGCGGTCGGCCAAACATTCGAATTCCCTAACTACCACCTCATGTCTTTCGGGGTGATCGGACTGTTGGTTCTGCTCCCCTTGCTGATCTCTTCAGCCGCTTTCCGGAATGCCGGTTAAACATAAGCGGTAAGCCGTATCCAGGCCTTTCATCGCCCCCATACGACTTACCACTTATCACATACGACTTACAACTTACAACTTACGACTTATCACTTACGACTTATCACTTACCACTTACGACTTACCACTTACAACTTACCTAACCAGCACCTTCTGCTGAAGGTCAACGCCGTCGCCCTTCAGCCGGACGAGCACCAGTTGCTGATAAGCCTGATTATTCGCAATGCCTTTCAACTCGAGTTCTACCGTGTTGGGGCCGGAAGCCAATTGGCCGAAAGATCGCCTGGCCAGCAGCCTGCCCTGGATATCATAAATTTCGGCCTCCAAAGCCGTGCTTTTTTCCAGTTCAAAACCCAGGTTGACGGTGTCGTGCGCCGGATTGGGCCATGCGTTGATCGCACCGGACTTGCCGGGGGCATTCGGATCCCAGATCCCGGTAAGGTTGTCGATCTTGAGAACCGTCCCGAAAAACAGGCTCGTCACGTAAATTACGCCGTCGTCCGTAACCGCCATGCCGGCGCTCGGTCCGAATCCGGTTACCAGCGTATCGCGCGTACCGTCCGGATGGGTATGGGTGATCATCGCGCTGTTGAACAGGAACGGCGGGGTTTGGGAAATGTCAAAACTGGCGAATTGCAAGGCGAGCAAACCGCCGTCCTCGGGGCTGATCGCCAGGTCGGTCACCAAAGAATAATTGGTGTCGTAAGGCGCAACTGTACCGGCCTCATCAACAGACCAGATCTTGGATGCGCCGGTTACGAACGGGAAGCCGGTCAGTTGGGATACATAAAAACCGCCGTCGGGATTTTTCACGATCCGGGTCGGAACGGCATCCGAAAACGGCGGGCCGAACGGAAGGGGGTTGGGAATGGGCGGAAACTGGGCAAAGATCCGCAACTCTCCCGTGAGGCCGATCCGCCTGACTATGGCATTGGCGCCGGCATCCGCAATGTACATATCGCACCCGTCGAAGACCAGGGAATAGGGATTGCTGTCCGGCAGGGTTTTCAGGACGGTTTTGCCTACATAGATCACGCTGCGCGCATCCTCGCGGGAGAGCGGGGCGCCGGGAGCGTAATCCTCAACGGCAAAAATCAGGATCGTCCTTTCCAGGGTATCCGGGGTCGGGCCGACCAGAACGGCAACCATCCCGTCGCCGAGGCTCTGCACGCGCTCCGGACCTGAAACCTCGCCTTCCGGACTCATGGCAGAGGGCAGCCCTTCCACAAATTTCTCCACGCTGCCGTCGGGGCGAATGATGGAAACGGAACCGTCCGTCTGTCCGGTACCGGATTCGGCTACCCAAAGGTTGCCGTCCGTGTCTAACTCAATACCGATTGGGGCATTCAGCCCGGCGGCGATGGTCGTGATCTCCGGTTGGGCCTTCAACAGATAAGCTGCGGTACATGTCAGAAAAAGAAGTAATGCTTTCTTCATGGTTTTGGTATTTTGAAAATTAGTGATTGACATTTGCAAAATTGCAGGCTTTACCGGCCGGGTAGTTAACAGTTATGTTGCGAATTGTTTCAATCGCGTCGCAAACCGACAGTTTCACGCCATCAATTGCAGGGATATTCACTTCGCCGGCCATGCAGCAAACCTAAACAGGACAGCTATCCAACATCCTGCCCATTTTATGATCATTCCTGGGTCAAAACAAAATTAAGGCGTTGAACAAGCGGCAAGCATCCGTTTAAATGCGGGAAATCATCGGTAGATCTTCGTACCGGGCGGGAAATGGAGAAGGAAAGGAGGCAACCATCACCTCATCAGCACCAGATCGCCCGAATAGCGGTTGATATGCCCTTCACCGCCTTCAGCCTCGATATAATACACGTAAACCCCGGAAGGAAGCTGAAGGCCGTTCCTGGTGCCGTCCCATCCGGTTATTTCGGACAGGAACCGGTCTTTTTCTTCGTAAACCATTCCGCCCCACCGGTCAAATATCCGGATGATCCGGATCGGGCGGTCCGAATCGGCGTAGGGTTTGAAGAAATCGTTGACCTGATCATTGTTCGGACTGAAAGCGGAAGGAATGTAGAGTTCCGGAGACGGGTTGATCCAAACCTGCACATTTGCCGAGACTTCGCAGTCGGCTTCATCTCCGATCGTCAGGGTATACAAGGTGCTCTCCTCCGGTGCGGCAACCGGATTGGCGCAATCCGTGCAGGAAAGCCCGTCGGGCGGCGACCATTGGTAAAACTCCACCCGGTCGAGGTTGCCGGACGGTTCCAGGACTACGCTTTCGCCGGGGTCTATGACCAGTTGTTCGGGCAGGTGGAGGTCCAGCCCCGGCGGCTCTTTCAACTGGGTATCGATGGAGGTGAAACACTTATCACCAAACTGGATATGGACGGTATACGCTCCGGCCGGGAGGTTTTCAAAACTCGGCGTTGTGTGGTAGCTCTGGCCGTTCAGGCTGAATTTCAGGCCCGGGTCAGCGGATTCGACCCGGATCAGGCCGTTGGCATCACCCGGGCAAAGCACGTCTTCCACCTGCAGCGTGATTTCGGGCTCCGGGAGCGAGCTGACCTCATAGGTTTCAGCAATGCGGCAACCGTTGTCATCCTGGATGGATACCGAGTAGAACCCGGGGGACAACTGGTTATTGGCCGGCGTATCTTCACTTTTGTTCGACCATTTGAAATGATAGGGCGGCTCGCCGTCGGTCACGCTGAGGAGAATGCTGCCGTTGTTGATGCCGGGACAAGCTGACGTGATGCGGGCTTCCGGATCCGGCAAGGTGTGGAGGGTGACCTCAATGACTGATAACGAATCGCACCCGTTGGATGAAGTAAACCATTGCTGGAATTTCCCGGATATCCTGACAACCTGACCGAAAACCGAAACCGAATCGCCCGGGCAAAGCTGAACGGACAAATATCCGGTATCCAGGGGCAGGAAGGCGAGGTTGATATAATGGGTGGAATCGCAGCCGTTGGCGCCGGCGAAAACCCGGGAATACAGGCCCGGTTCGGTTTGCGCCTGATCAAAAATGACGGCGGTTTCTCCCTGACAAAGAACCAGGTTCTCCCAGGTCGCAACCGAATCCAGCACCACCAGGTTGATCCGGTGGATGGAATCGCAGCCGGCGACGGTTGAAAAATAAGCGGTGTATTCACCGGGCTCGCCGGTCGGATTGCCAAAAATATCCGCGTTCTCGCCCCGGCAAATGGTGATCGTTTCGGCGGTAGCAACCGTATCAGCCACCTCCAGGCGGATATGGTGAATGGAATCGCAACCCGAAACGGCCGGAAAAACCGCTGAATAATCCCCGGGCTCAGATTCCTGTTGGCCGAATATCACGGTCGTTTCCCCCTGGCAGATGATCCGGTCTTCCGATGTGACAACCGTATCGCTGACCAGCAGGGTCACCGTATGCGTGGAATCGCAGGTGTTGGCGCCGGTGAATGTGGCGGAATAATCCCCGGATTGGGTCTCCGGAATGCCGAAAACAAAAGCGGTATCTCCCTGGCAGATATGGACGGATTCGGAAGTGGCTACCGGTTCCCGCACCTCCAACAGGACATAATGGGTGGAATCGCAGCCGTTGGCCATCGGGTACACTGCCGAATAAATCCCGGGCGACGATTGAAGCTGCCCGAAAATGGTCGCTTCCTCTCCCCGGCAGATGGTGACGGTCTCGCTGGTGGCAACCGTATCCAGCAATTCGACAAAATAAGTCATGGTGGAATCACACCCCAGCACGCTTTGGTAGGTCCGGCTGTACACACCGGCCTCGCCGACGGATTCCCCGAAAAGATCGATCGTTTGCCCGGCGCAAATCCGGAAAGTATCGGAAGCCTGGTAAGCCTGAACCGTGATGTAAACGGTGTCCGAACTGAGGCATCCCAGGTCGTTGGAGGCCACCAGGATCAACCTGCCGCTGGCAGCGGGAGCAACCTGGACATCCGGACAATCAATACAGGGCACTGCTTCTTCCGGATACCAATGGTAGGTCGAATAATTGGCCGTTATGTTAAACGACAGGGTATCGCCGGCGCAAATCGCCTGATCGGGGCCCAATTCAACGGTGAACCCGGGATCCAGGGCAATAACGGCCGTATCCCGGTACAGCTGCCCGCAATTGTCGGTTGCTTCAAGCCAGTACGTGCCCGGTTCGGAAGCGGTGAAGGTAGGGTCGGCGGTCCCGTCCTGCCAGCGGTATTCCGCGAAACCCGGTCCAGGCTCAAAAGTGAACACGCTGTTCTGGCAGATCACCTGATCCGGCCCCAGGTCGAGGTCCATTTCCTGCGGGTTGGAGATGGTGATCGTGTCGGTAAACACGCCGCCGCAAATCGTTTCAACCTCCAGGTAATACATGCCCGGCGCCTGGGCCAGGAAAACGCTGTCAACAGAGCCATCCTGCCAGCGATAGGCAACGTAATGCGTATTGGGCCTGATCAGGAATTGGTCGCCCGGGCAAATTACGGCATCCTCGCCCAGGTCAAGCGGCGGCTCTGCGGTGAATTGCGGGTTTTCCAGGGAAATGCTGTCCAGGTTGTTGAGAAAATCGCATTCATACTGGCCGTTGACGGGAAAGTCGGTGAGCGGATCAAACGGCGCGGCCAATGAACCGTCGTCGTTGATCATGGCGTAGATCTTTTGCGGCAGCGGGGGGTGAAATCCGAAGCTCAGCGTCCGGCAGGAATCCGGCTGGATCAATGCCCCGAGGTTCCGGGTGGTCAGGCGACCGGCGTCGGATGCGGTGGGGTTGCCGTCATAAAAACTGACCGGGGTCTCCGGCGGCAAAGGCAGGTTGCCGGTATTGCACACCCGGACAAAAACCTGCATGGAGTCGCCGCAGGCAAAGACTTCATTCCCCTGGAAGGCGGCATCGAACCCCTGAATGCTGGCGGCACAAAGCGGATCAATGGCCGGCGAAATATCCATCAGCTCAATCGGCGAGCTTTCAAGGGTATTCGGCATTGAGCTGAGGAGTGTCGTCGGCACGGTCGAAAGGGAGAAATCCACTACCGCGTAGTCGGGATCGGTATAGTCGCAGGCAAGCGGAACGCCCAGGGTGTCGGTAAACATCAGGGCCCCGCGCAGCAGAAATGCCAGCCGGTTGTTTTCAAGTTGGGTGAAATGGGTGCAATCCCGGCCGAAGGGATACCGCCGCATCCACAGGAAATTGCCGTCCTTGTCGATGCTGCCGGAGAGGGGGAAATTGGTGAAATCGGCGGCATAAGCCCTCAACACGAACAGGTTTTGCCCGCCGGGCAACCCCGCCAGGTAGTTCTGATTATAGAACACCTGCCCTTCATTCAGCGACAGGTCCTTTCCCCAGATGAAATTGCCCTGGCTGCTGAATTTGACAAACCCGCATTGCAGGTTCGAATTGGACAAACCGATCGAAGCCAGAATGTCCCCTTCAGGCGTTTCCACGAGTTGGAAAGCCTGGCCGACCGTGAGGGCGGACGCCGTCGGCGAAGGGTAGTAATTAATCCATTGGGTGACGCCCGCCTGATCCAGTTTGATGAGGGTGAGTTCCTGACTGCCGGACGGAACGACGATGGTGCCGGCAAGCAGGTATCCTCCGTCCTGGGTTTGGAGGCTGTTGAACAATCGCACATTGTCAAACGACCGGTTGATGAGGATATTTCCGTTGGGATCGATCACCATGAGGGCGGAGTAAAGTTGCGGCAGCGCGTAATAGATGCCCAGCAGGGCAAAATTGCCGTCACGGGTAGCCTTGAGCAGCAGGTTGGTGGAAAAGTTCAGGTGGAAAAAGATCTCCTTTGACCAGAGAAGGTCGCCGGTTTCGGACAATTTGAACACGTACTTCCGGTCGTCGTCGCCTTTGAGGTACCCGACGCCGAGATACCCTCCGTTATTCCGGTCGGCCGCCAGTTGTAGAAAGCTGAACACCTCGCTGCCTTTCGCCCAGATGATCTGATTCTGGTTGTTGAGCCGGATGATGCTGTTTTCCAGCATCAGGATAAAACCCGGCTGGTTGGCGCGTTCCACGGTTTTGGCAAAATCGAAGCCCGAAATAATGAACCCGCCGGTTTCAGCACCGTAGTGGCAGGGCCCCTGCACTTCGATGATGACGCTGCCCGACCGCTTGGAGCAGAACGCGCTGCTGCCGACCGCAAACACCTCATAAAAACCTTGCACCGGGAAGGTATAATTGAAGGTGGTACCGGCACCCACCAGTTGGCCGTTGACATACCATTGCACCCCGGTCAAATTGCTCCCGGAGGCGTAAAACTGGACCGAGCCGCCCTCGTCGATCACCGGGGTTTCCGCCCCTATATTGATGCTCACATCGCAGTATACCTCCACCGTAAGCGTATCATACGCCTTGCACACGGGGATAAAGGACGTCCCTTCCAGGATAACCTGAAAGTTGCCTTCCGAATTGAAGGCGTGCGTAAGGTTCTGGCCGAAACCGGCAGGCTGGCCGTCTATAAACCATTGAAAGTTGTTGTTGTCGGCCCCCGTGGAATGGATGGTGATCGGCTGCCCGACGGGAATGCTGAGTTCGGATTCGATGATGTCGGCATCCGGAAGCGCAGCGCAGTAAGTTTCCACCACAACCGTGTCCCGTGCCATGCAGTTGGCGTCATTGTTGGTCCCGGTCAGCACAACGGTATAGACGCCGAGGTCGTCGAACGTATAATTGAGTTGCGGAGAGTTGGAAACGGCCTGGCCGTTGACACTCCATTGGAATTGCGTGACCTGGTTGGTGACCGCTGAAATGGTCGTCGATTCGCCGACTGGCGCAGCGAAAGGGCTCAGCGGCAAGGCTATCTGTATGGCCACAGGGCACGGATCGAGGCAGGACGCGCATCCCAGCAAGCTGCTTCTGGCGGTGGTCAGGAAAAAATGCATGCGGTCGCGTTGCCCGGGGGTGAAGGCATTCCGGCATTCGGGCAGGGTATAGTCCATGTAATTGTTGATCATGTCGGGCATATCCGCACTGAACCCGGAATCGGTATCCGTGCCGCAGGTATTTGCGCCGATTTCGCACGGCACAAAGGCGGTTGACTGGTCCGGCGGGGTGTCGCAAACCCGGTCGCCGTCGATCAGGCAATTGTTGTTGGCGCACCCCCCTTCAAAGGTATGGTAAAGCCCCAGGTAGTGCCCGGTTTCATGCGCTGCAAGCGCTGTGTATTGCTCATCGCTGCCGAAATACTGGGCTTCGTACACGATGCCGTCGTAAGGCTTGCCGTGCGATCCCGGGAAAGTAGCGTATCCGGCAATGGAAGGCCCCGATGAATTGCTGGTGATGGATCCGACCAGCCAGATGTTCAGATAACAATCCGGATCCCAACGGTTCAGGTTCTTTAGCTGAAGGTCCTGGGATTCCTTGATCATATCCGTCAGGGGGGAAGCGTTCCGGGTGATACCGGTGGTCAGGTTGCCGTACGGGTCCTGGCGGGCCAGGCAGAAACGGATGTCGGAATCCAGACCGGTCCCCTGGTCATAATAGCCGTAATTGCCGAAGGCGGCGTTGAGGTGGGCAATCCCCTTCAGGACCTGGGCATCCGAAATGTTCTCCGGGCCGTTGTCATGGATGATATGCACGACAACCGGAATGGTAAAGGTTTCAGGCGACCGGCTGCCGGCATTCGCATGATGACCGGTCAGGTTGCGATACAGCTGGTCTTCCAGGGTCTGCTGCAACAGGTAATCCGCGGTGTGCTCCTGCTCGGCCTTTCTCAACACATCATCAAAACCGCAGGTGGGAATGGAATCGGCCGGAAAAACCGCCGGGGTCGATCGGGTCGTTTGTTCAGCGGGCGGAATCGGCCCCTGCAGCCAGGCTAAAAACAGTAAATATGTCGGGATTACAACATGCATAAGCGCCTGTTTGGGATGAATTCCACCGCGCTAAATTACGAAAAGCCCGGGGAAACCTGCGCTCCCCGGGCTTTTCCCTGTAATCAACCCCATTCACATGGGGCCTTTTAACCTATTCCTGTTTTTTGCGCGACCGGTACCAGTCGCTTTCATGCTCCAGTTTTTGTTCGAGGTATTGCTCAAGGGTCAGGTTTTCTTTGCCCTTGCTGCGCATTTCCCTGATGTCGCTTGCAGAGAGGTCGTGTATCCTGCATTGTACGAGCAGGTCGACGGGGATATCCTTGAATCCGAGGTCGTTCAGGCTTCGGATATACCGGCCGTCTACGTCGTGAATGCCCAACTGGACAACTTCGTCGATCCCCATGTTTTTGTATCCCAGCGACTGGAGGTCCTTGATCAAAGCCGGTTGTATGTCATGGATGCTGGCCTGAACGGCTTCATCCAGGCTGAGCTTGAGGCCCAGGTCCCGAAGTTCCTTGATATAATCCGCGTCCACATCATGGATGGCCAGCTGGGCGATTTCATCTGCCGACATTTTGTCGAACCCGGCGGCGCGCAGGTCCTTCACAAAATCGGCATCTACGCCGTGAATCGCCAATTCTACGATATCGTCATCCGACAGGTCGGTAATGCCCGATTGTTGCAGCGCTTTCACAAAACTGGCATCGACATCGTGGATGGCAAACTGGACGATCTCTTCCGTACCCAGGTTCTTGATGCCCGCCTGCTGAAGGGCCTTGATGTACTCAGCATCGACATCGTGGATCGCAAATTGCGTGATGGTTTCGACGTCCAGCCCCTGGAGGCCTGCCGCTTTCAGGCCGTTCATGTAGTCGGTATCCACCCCGTGGATGGCGAGCTGGACAATTTCGTCCCGGGTGAGGTCGCTGAATCCCGCCTTTTTGAGCGAGTTGATGAACGCCGGATCTACGTCGTGAATGGCGTATTGAACCACTTCCTCCGCACTCATATCCCCCATCCCGGCCGATTTGAGGCCCTTGATGAAATCCGCATTGACATCGTGAATGGAAAACTGGACGATCTCTTCCGGGGTCAGTTTCCTGAATCCCGCGTCGTCCAGCGCCTTGACATAATCGGCATTCACGTCATGGATGGAGAATTGCACAAGCGTCTCCATCGGCAGGTTCCCATATCCCGCAGCTTTCAGCGACCGGATGTATTCCGGATTCACATCGTGGATGGAGGCCTCTACGATCTCTTCAGCAGAAAAATCCTTGTACCCCAGGTCTTTCATTTCCCGGACGTAGGCCGGCGTAACGTCATGGATCTGGAACTGGATCAGGTCGCGAAGGTCCAAACCCTTGAGCCCCGCCGCCTGGAATGCGGGCAATGCCTCTTTGAGGTAGGGCAGCGTGACGCCGTGGATGGCTGCCGCCCTCAGTTCTTCATCGGATATCCTGGTGTAGCCGTTCTGTTTGAGGTACGCAAACCAGGCCTTGTTGATGTCGGCTAGAAACAGGTGCAGCATGGTTTCATCTTCCAGGCCGGTGAAGCCTTCCTGGGCGAGATAGCTCCTGAATTCGCTGCTTTCGGTAAAGGAGAATTTGCCTTCTCCCTCGTTACCGTCGAATTTTCCGGTAAAGACCATGGTCCCGGCCTCGCGGATCATTTTGAACTCGGCAGCGCCCGGGGTAAGCCCGGTGAATGCGCTTTTCGGGTAGCAATCGCTGATCACCCAGTTGTGCCAGCGGCTCCCGTTTGAGCCGCTTCCGATTTCGAGACACAATTCCCCGTCCTTGGTCCAGGCCCGCCATTCTCCGTTTTTTTCGGCAAAAGGTGCGGGAGTAACGTCTTCCAGCCGGAGCTTTTCAAATTTCACGGGCGGAATGGCCGGCAATTCAGGTACGGTCAGTTCGGTGTCGGGCACGGGAGCGGGTTGGGCGGTCGTTCGGACGGCGTTCAGGGTCAATACGGACAGGCCCACCAGCGGAACCAGAATGAAGTATTTCCAGCCTGAGCCGACGGATGATTTCTTACTGTTCATCATGACAATTCTCCGTTTTAGAATGGATTGATTATAGTTAGTAGTCAGGTTCAAAGGAAGTTGCGGCGCGCAAACCTTCAGCAGGCTCATCTGATAGGTCTGCTTGTGGGCGCCGGTAGCCAGCATCGAATCGTCGGTGAGGAATTCAAGGTTGTTCTCCACCGCCTTGCGGTACATCCAGGCGAAAGGGTTGAACCACTGGATGATGACCATCAATTCGGCCAGCAGGATATCCAGCGAATGCCGTTGGGCGACGTGTATTTTCTCATGCTGGAGGATCTGGTTGAAGGTGTCCCAGTCATAGCGCGCCGGATTGATGAAAATATTGTTCCAGAAGGAATAGGGCGACTGGTTTTCGCCCAGCTCCACAATGCGGTACCGACCGTCGCGGATAGCCGGCCTGGAGATGCGCATATACATGAGCAACCCGAGCTGTACGAAGAAGTTGAGCCCGAAAACGGCCAGCCCGGCCAGGTAAATGAACGTCAGGATCTGCAGGGCGGAAAAGCGGATCAACGGCTTTCGGGCGGGCGCCGAAACCGATTGGGCCGGCTCGGCCATCACCGTCCCGGAAAGGCTCCCCTCTATCCCTTCCGGCCGTACGCGCTCAGTGGGGATCGAAGTACGGGCGGATGGTCCGGCAGGGTTTTCCAGGGGCGCTGCCTGTAACCCGGTTTCCGCTTCGGCCCCGGCTGTCTCAGGCGTTGAACGGCTGTTTTCAATAACGGCCAATGGGAGAGACGGGGTTTCATTCCACAACGACCATCCGGAGGGAATGGTCAGCGCCGGCAGGCCGAAAGCCAGCACAATGCAGCCGGCCAGCAATCCGCGGTTCAACCGGAAAAAGGTCTCCTTTTCCAGGAATAATTTATAAAACAGATAGAACGAACTTACCAGCAGTGCGGCATGCAGGATATAGCGTACCATGATCCGATAATTTTTTTGGTTAACTGTTCCGGTTTCCCTCGTTCCGGATCATTTTGAGGATATCTTCCAGCTCTTCGGGGCTTATTTTTTCCTGACGGGCGAAATAAGCGACCATCTTGGGGTAGGAATTGTCAAAATAGGCTTCAAGGATGTCGCCCAATTCCTGTTGCTGATAGATTTCCTTTTTAAGAACGGGATAGTAGCGGTACGTGTTCCCAAACTGTTCATGGTCCACATAACCCTTTTCTTCCAGAATGCGGATGATGGTGGAAACCGTGTTGTAATGCGGTTTGGGCTCCGGGAATTCATCCATGATCTCCTTGACGAAAGCCTTGTTCAACCGCCACAGGATCTGCATGATCTGTTCTTCTCTTTTGGCCAGTTTTTGCATGATAATCGTTGATTGAATGCAAATGTACAACTAATGATTTAGTAAATCAACTAATTTATTAGTATTTCAACTAAAAACTTAGTGAGCCCGGTATTTCCTTTAACAAAATAAGGCTCCCGGGTCAGATGATGACCCGGGAGCCGGTGTACAAAAACAAATGAATACCAAAAAACCTAAGCTATGAAGATGAAGAAGATAACATTGTTTAATCCATAAGGGCAACCGTGAGATCGAGGTTAATGGTGATCCGGTCATTTACCTTCACCAGTCCGAGTAAAGCGGTCGGCGGGTCGATCCCGAAATCGGTCATGTGCAGTTCTTTGGAAGCGGTAAACCGGTATTTGTCATTGCCGGTTTTCTGCACGTTGATATCGAGCCGGACCTTGCGGGTCTGGCCGGCGATCGAGATATACGTTTGGGCCGTCATGGGCGTCCATCCGGCAAGCACCTGATCGGGAAAAAAGGTATTTGCCCGCAGGTTGGCTTCACTGAGCTGGATCACGATATTGGGAAAGGTTTCTGCCTTGAGCGCTTTTTGCAGGTCCTTGTTCATCATCCGGTTTCCGCATTCCAGGCTGCGGGTTTTGAGCGTCAGTCTGGTATCGGAAAATCTTACGCTGGTCAGGTTGCTTTCGCTGTTCTCGAAGGTAAAGGTTGCGACGGGAAAATCCTCTTTGCAGGAACATTTGAACTCGTTGACGTTGCTGGTGCCTTCAAGGAAAAGCTTGCTTTCGTCGAGAATGCGATAAGAGCGGTTGTAGATGGAATCGGATGTGTGAATGGCCGGCATTAATTGACCCTGGGCAAGACAAGAAATGAGCGCGGAGATCAGTGCGATCGATTTTAAGGTTGCCATATTGGGTTGTTTTTAGGAGCTTGCCGGGGCTGTGGATTCCCCGACAAGCTCTGGTAGGGTAATTTCATCCGGAAGCCCGGG
>WBZL01000061.1_pt1 | contig 47865 bp, 39 predicted proteins | sample 5204291 | NCBI WGS metagenome assembly WBZL01 (sample SAMN12344345, study PRJNA552823) | activated sludge metagenome | biome: Activated sludge suspended growth; feature: Nitrification reactor; material: Wastewater; isolation source: activated sludge from nitrification reactor of wastewater... | reverse complement strand
CAGGCCTGCTTCTGCGCCCAAAGATGCGCGAACCCAATCCCGACGACCGCCCCCAACGCGGGCGCGAGCATAATCGCATAGTACGCATGGAAGATGCCGGAAATCGCGCTAAAAAACACCAGACACGTCCCCAACCAGCCCCCCCACAACACCAACGCCTTGTGCGCGCCCAGGTCGAGCGGCAAACGCACCCGCCCCGCAAAAGCTAACCCCAGCAGGCTGACGAGTGCAAACGGCAACATCCACGACATTTGTTTCGACAACGGGGCGCTGAAAAACCGGAACACGCCTGGCGCGCCCGTCTCCTGGCTGATACGTCCCCCCGGCCCGTTTTGCGGCCCTGGCGCAGTACCATTTTGACCCGCGGCCCCGTTCAGCGCACCCGGTGGTTGCGTGTTCCTGCCTTCTGGCGCGCAGACGAGTTGATCGAGTTGCGGCGGGGTGATGCACGTGCCGGTGATGGTCTGGTTGGGCAGGTCGAACGAGCACGCGGTCCCCAACGTTTGCCCGGTGCAGGCGTCTACTGCTTGTCGAGGGGGATTGCCGGGGAGGTTGCCCTGCGTGGGCACATTGCCGGGCACGTTGCCGGGTGCGTTACCGGGCGCGTTGTCGGGCGGGTTGTCTAACCCGGTCGGGGGAAGATTCCCGTTCGGGTTCGTCCCGTTCGCGGGCGCGCCCCCGTTCGGGTTCCCCCCACCCCCAAAGAGTCGGGAGCCGCCGTTGTGCCCCAAAATCAGCCCCATCACTGTGTTATCCCCAGACGAGCCGATGTACGGACGCTGGTCGGCAGGGGTCAAGTCCACCGCCACCGCCCACGAGAGGGAGACGACCGCGAGCAAAACCGTCGCAAGGCCGAGATTGACGATTTTCCGCATCCACCCTTCCTTGGAACCGAAAAAGTAGAGCGCGTAAAACGCGGGGAGCGGGAGGAAAGCCTGAAGCATTTTGATGTTGAATCCCAACCCGACGATCAACGCGCCGAGCATCACCCACCGTCCACGCCCCGTTTCCGTCGCCCGGACGAACGCCCACGCCGCCAGCAGGAGGAAAAAGACGAGCAGGCCATCCATCGTATTATTGCGGTTGGTCGCCACAAAAATCGGGGTGACGGTCATCACCAGCCCGGCGATCAGCCCGGCGAGTTCGCCCATGTGCTTTTTGACCATCGCATAGAGGAGCGGGATGCTGAACACGCCCGCGAGGATGTTGGGCAAAGAGACGCTGAACCCGCTCACGCCGAGGACGAACGCAAACGCGGCCTCGATCCACAAACCGAGCGGGGGTTTGTCCACCGTGACCGAGCCGCCCGGTTCTGCCGCGACGAAGAAGAAGTTGTGCCAGGATTGGAGCATGGATTTGACGGCGGCGGTGTAGTAGGCGTTGGCGTCGCCCAGCGCGTCGAGGTGGGTGAGGTGGAGCGCGAGGGAGGCGATCATGAGGAGGACGACGAGGGCGGGGGCGAGGCGTTTGAGGGGGGAGGGTTGAGGGGTCATAGGGTTATTTCTCTTTTTACCATGAAGTTCGGAGGGTGTTTTTCTCTGACACGAATTTCACGAATTTTACGAATGGAAATTTTGTGTTTTAGAAAGGCTTTTTTGAAGCATACTGCGTATTCCGTATTGCTTAAGCCCAAACTTCGGAAGTCTTGGGGAGGCTTTTAGGGGGAAGGTGTTCGTTAGTATGGTTTTCGATTGGCTGGGAGCCGTTTGGAGACTTCCGAAGTTTAGGAAAAGGTCCATTTCCGGTTGGCAAAGTAATTCCAGAAGACGACGAGGGCGGTGGCGAGGAGTTTGGCGGGGAGGTAGCCCCAAGCGGGTTGGCCAAAGAGCGTGCCGAGGGGCGCTTCGAGGGTGAGGACGATCAGGTTGTTGAGGGCGAGACCAATTAGGCTGACGAGGGTGAATTGGGCAAATTGTTTGCGCCAGTTGGGGCTTGTCCCCCCACCGAACGTCCACAACCGGTTCCACGTAAAGTTATTGATCAATCCGGCGGTGAAGGAGAGGTATTGGCGGGGAGGGTAGGCATTCCGGCGAGTTTGAGCAGGGTGAGGAGGGTGAAGTCGAGCAGGGTACCGACCGCGCCCACAGTGAGGAAACGAGAAAAGCGGCGAATTTCGGGGGAAGAAAAGGCAATGGGGGCGTTCATGTAAATCATTGTATGCGCCCGGCCAAATTCCCGTGAGTGAACGGTGTCATTATTCCCCGGCAAAGGGCGTGCAGTTTTTCACGCGTGGGCATGACGCGTGTCATGGGTGCGAAGGGATTTTGGTGATCGGCGTCACGGACGGGGGGGAGGGAGATCGTTTAAAATAGGGAGGTATGGCGAATTTCGGCCCGCCGGGGAATGAAGTCCCCCGGCTACCCAACGACGCCCGTTGAAACGGGCTGAGCCGCATTCATCCAAACAACTGCTACTCACGCTCGTCTACCACTTTATGCTTGAAGCTTCATCCCCCTCCCCCCGCATTCTCCGCCTCGCGGCGTGGATTTGGCTTGGCTACTTCCTCGCAATGGGGGTGATGGACTTTGTCCTGTACACCCAGTTTCGGCTCCCGCTAACACCCAATCAAACGCCCCTCGGGGTCAACCCGCCCCTCAATTCCCCCGCCCAAAACGTGGCCTTTTTCCCCGTCTATTTGTATTACACCGCCAACGGCTTGGTGGCACTGACATTTCTCGCCGCCGCCTATTGGGAAGACGGGCAAAAATCCCTGGGACGCACCTTTTACCCGCTCCTCATCATCCTGCTCTCCGCCGCCCCAATCCTGATCAACGTCCTCATCGTCCCCCGCTTCCCCAACGGCCCCCTCGCCAACGCCGAAGGCATGGCCCTGCGCCAACTGCCGATCCTATTCATCGCGCTCGCCCTCGTCGCGTGGCAATACGAACTCGTCCATGTCATCCTATTCAGCACCGCCACCACAACCCTCGAACTGTTGTTGATCTCCGGCGTCGCCCTGCGGGTTCAGGGGACCCTTGTACTCTTTTTCATCGCCATCATCCGCACAATCAGTTTTATCGCCGTCGGCGTGTTCATCAGCCTGTTGATGAAACAATTGCGGGAACAACAAGAAGCCCTACGCCAGGCGAACGCCAACCTGACCCACTACGCCGCCACCCTCGAACAGCTCACCGTCAGCCGGGAACGGAACCGGCTCGCGCGGGAACTCCACGACACGCTCGCCCATTCCCTCACCGCGTTGTCTGTCACCCTGGAGACGATCAAAGCCTACTTCGACCTCGACCCGGCCAAAACCCGCGCTCTGATTGACGGCGCGCTGACCTCCACCCGCGCGGGGATCGACGAGACCCGCCGCGCCCTCCGTGCCCTGCGCGCCTCCCCGCTCGAAGATATGGGCCTCCCCCTCGCCCTCCAACGCGCCGCCGAATCCGCCGCCGCGCGGGCGAACCTGACTCTCGAACTCAACCTCCCCCCAACCCTCCCCTCCCTCAGCCCCGACGTAGAACAGAGCATATACCGCATCGCTCAAGAAGCCCTCGAAAACATCTGCCACCACGCCCAGGCCAAAACCCTCCGCGTCCACCTCACCCACACGCCCCCTCACACCACCCTGCTCGTGGAAGATGACGGCGTCGGTTTTGATCTCCACGCCCAGAAGCGCATGGGTCACTTCGGATTGGTCGGGATGCAGGAACGCGCGGAGTTGGTGGGGGGGAGGTTGGTGATTGAGAGTGAGAAGGGGCGGGGGACGCGGGTGGTGGTGGTGGTGGTTTGAGCGGATGGTACACAGAAGGCGCAGAGGGCACAGAAGGGAGTAAAATGGTTTTTTGTAGCAGTTCAGACCCCATCGTTTTTTTTTCCGATTCCGCGACTTCTTTTTTCCGCGACAAAAAAATAGTCGCGGAAAAAAGAAGTCGCGGAAGTAAATTTTCAAACCTTATGGCCTCCGAAACTATCCAAAACGAAACCGATTATCTGGCTATCCTCGCCCACGTTGAAACGCTGATGGATGCCGAACCAGGCACCCCCGAAGAAGACCTTTTAGAGCACCTGGCAACGTTGGCAGAGAATTACGAGAAAGAGCATTTTCCGATTGGGTTGCCCGATCCGATTGAGGCGATTAAGTTTCGGATGGAACAACAGGGTTTGAGCCAGAAAGACTTGATTCCTTATTTTGGCAGTCAGCGTAAAATTTCCGAAGTTCTTAATCGCAAACGTCCTTTGGGTTTAGGAATGGTCCGCGCCTTGCATCAGGGCTTAGAAATTCCTCTGGAAGCCACCGAATAGGAATTCGGTGGCTGATAACGAAAACCGGTTGAAACCGGTTGAAAGAGGTTTTCCTGCATGGGTTTTAACCTGTTTTTCGTCTCAGACGATGAATTCATTCATCGCTTTTGGGGAGAACATCCCGTTAGAAACCGGAAAACCTTTCTGTGTTCTTCTGTTTTTTTCTGTGCCATCTGTGTACCCTCTCAAACCATGAAAATCCTCATCTGCGACGATCAAGCCGTCATCCGTGACGGGTTAGAAATGCTTCTCAGCCTCGAAAAAGACTTTCAAGTCGTTGGCACCGCGCAAGACGGGGCGGAGGCGGTGGAACGGGCCGCGCGGCTCGCCCCGGATTTGGTGCTGATGGATTTGAAAATGCCCGGTCTCAACGGCATCGAGGCCACCCGCCAAATCCGCACAAAATTCCCGGCGATCAAGGTGCTGGTGCTGACCACTTACGACGATGACGAATGGGTGTTCGACGCCATCCGCGCGGGGGCGGCGGGGTATCTGCTCAAAGACACCTCCCGCGAAAAAATCGTGGAGGCGATCCGGGGCACGGCGCAGGGCCGGTCGTTCGTGGACCCGTCCGTGGCGGGGAAACTGCTCAACCAGATTGCCAGCAACCAGACTCAGCCCGCGTCCGTGTTGACGGACAAACTCACCGAGCGGGAGGTGGAAGTTTTGCGGTGGATCGCCAAGGGGTTCACGAACGGGGAGATCGCCAGTCGCCTGCACCTGTCAGAGGGCACGGTGCGCAACCATGTCAGCGCGATTTTGGAGAAGTTGGATGTGGGGGATCGGACACAGGCGGCAATTGTGGCGATCCGGCACGGGGTATAATGGGGGGGTCAATGATCAGTAATTAGTGATCAGTAATCAGTTTTTAGTGGTCAGTATTTCGTATTTCCTGGAATATTATGAAGTCTATCTCCTTTTCTCCCTCTCACCTTTTCTCCTTTTCCCCTCTTCTCCTTTTCACCCTCTCCATCCTGCTCCTCCTCACCGCCTGTGCCGAACCGAACGACTTCCCGCCGCCGCCGAATGCGATTTTGATGGGGACGGTGTCGGTGGGGCCGACCAGTCCCGGGCCGGTGCAGTTGGACGCGCCGGAGGAGGAGGTTCCCGCGGAGGTGTACACGTCGCGGGGGATTCAGATTATGACCGAAGATGGCACGCATGTGTTTAAAGAAGTCATGTTTGAGGCGGATGGCACTTACTCGGTGGAATATACGCCCGGTACGTACATGATTGCGCTGATTCCGTCCGGGATTGATCGGGCGGAGGGGTTGCCAGTGGTGTTGACTCTGAAACCGGGGGAAACGACGACGCTGGATATTGTGATTGATACGGGGATACGGTAATCATCCCGCTTGTAGTAAGGCACGTAGTCTTCGGAGTGCCGTTTCTCGCGGAGACGGCACTCCGAAGACTGCGTGCCTTACTACAAACAACGTGAATGAATAAAGCACATGACTGATCCCAAAAGCCAACGTTTACAAGTCCACGCGCGGCATCTTGCGCGGTTGGAACAGCATCTCGCGCGGATGGAACGGGAGAATCAGCGGTTGTCTTGGTTGCGGTTGGGGGCGTTTGTGGGGGGAGGAGTGGCGACGTTTTTGGCGTTTCAAGTTGGGAGGGAGGTTGGGTGGGTGGTTGGTTTGTTGGCGGTGATCGGGTTTGGGATTCTTGTGGGGTTGCACCGGCGGTTGGATCGGGTGCGGCGAGATTTTGGGATTGCGCGGATGATGACGGGGCGGCAGATCGCGCGGATGGAATTGGATTGGGCGGGGATTCCGCGTGTGGATGCCCACGGCGTGGAAGCCCACGCTGACGATGATCACCCCCTCGCACGGGATTTGACGTTGACGGGGGAGCGGTCTTTGCTCCAGGTGTTGAATACGGCGTTTTCCCGCGGGGGGACGGATCGCTTGCGGGGGTGGTTGCTCGATCCGGCCCCGGACCCCCGCGCAATCCGGGAGCGGCAGGCGTTGTTGCGGGAGTTGTTGCCATTGACGGGGTTTCGGACACGTTTGGGGCGGGTTAGCGCGCGGGTTCGGTCATCCGATCACCCGTGGGATGGCCATCCCTGGGATGGGGAGCGGCTTTTGCAATGGTTGGAGCGGCATCAGGGAGGAAGTTCGTTGCGTCCGGCATTGTGGGTGTTGTTTCCGTTTGCGTTGTTGAATGTGACGTTGTTTGTGCTGGCGATGGCGGGGATTCTGCCACCGTTTTGGATGGGGGGAGTGGCGGGGTATTTGATGGTGTATTTTGGGTGGCAAAGTTCGTTGCGGGATTTGTTTGCGGATGCGGCGTTTTTGCGAGATGCGTTGACGGAGTTTGCGGCGGTGTCGCAGTTTTTGGAGCGGTATCCGCATCCGGCGGGGGTGGCGCGGGTGTGTGCGCCGTTTTTGAATCCCGACGAACGGCGTTCCGACGAACGGCGTTCCTTCGGGGAGGATGATGGAATTCAACGAGGTCGCTTAAGGAACGCCGTTCGTGGGGATGAGAGGCCGTCGAAGTTGTTGCGGGGCGTGGTTGGGGTGGCGTCGGCGGCGAGTTTGCAGAGGAATCCGTTTATCTGGTTGCCGTTGAATTTGTTGGTGCCGTGGGATTTATTTTTTGCGTTCCGGTTGGAGGGGATGAAGGCGCGGTTGCGGGTGCTGTTGCCGGGGTGGTTGGAGGCGTGGTATGTGTTGGAGGCGTTGAATTCGTTGGCGAATTTTGCGTATTTGAATCCGGGGGCAACGTTTCCGGTGGTGGAGGGGGACGGGCCGGTGTTGGAGGTGGAGGGGGTGGGGCATCCGCTGATCCCAGACGGGCGGCGGGCGACGAATGATTTTGCGCTGGCGGAGCTGGGGGAGGTGGCGGTGATTACGGGGTCGAATATGTCGGGGAAGAGTACGTTTTTGCGGACGTTGGGGGTGAATCTTGCGCTGGCGTATGCGGGGGGGCCGGTGCTGGCGCGGCGTCTGCGGGTGCGTCCGATGCGGATGGGGTCGAGTATTCAGGTGAACGATTCGCTGGCGGATGGGTTGTCGTATTTTTATGCGGAGGTGAAGCGGTTGAAGGGGTTGTTGGATGCGTTGCGGGAGGAGGCGGATCAGCCGTTGTTTTTTCTGATTGATGAGTTGTTTCGAGGGACGAATAACGAGGAGCGGCGCAAGGGGAGTGAGGCGTATGTCCGCGCCCTGGCGGGGGGAAATGGGGTCGGGCTGGTGTCCACGCACGATCTGGAGTTGACGCATCTGGCGGATTCGATTGCGGGGGTGTCCAATTTCCATTTCCGGGAGGAGATTACGGACGGGCGGATGGTGTTCGATTATCGTCTGCGCCCCGGTCCGTGTCCGACGACGAATGCGTTGAAGATTATGGCGTTGGAGGGTCTGCCGGTGGGGGAGGGGGAGGTATAATGGGGGTTGGCGATGCACGGTGAAACGATAAATTCGCCCCTTTCGTATTGAATCAAGGATGTAATCAGGTCTCGTGTACGCGGGTATTTTTGGTGGAGGTTGATGATGAAACCTGTGGTTTTGCGGTTTGCTTTGCGTTTTCGGTGGCTTATCCCAGCTTTATGGGGATGGGGACTTTTTGTGGCATACTTTTTCGGATTGGTGGAGACACAGCCTTGGACGAAACTTCTTAGAAACCCTTTTGATTGGGCGCTTTTTGTTTTGTTGGGGCTTTCCTTCTATACGTGGATATTCATTTGGAATTACAAAGTAGTTTTTGGAAACACCCATCTGATCGTCAAGACCCTTTGGTTTCCTTTTTTCAAGCCTTTTTCTTGTGATTATGAAGATATTCGGTGGGTGATGCGCGGGGGAAGTCAGTATTCCGTCAAAATCGTGCTAAAAAATGAGCAGGTGCTGACGTTGGCAACGCGAACTTTAGAAGGTGGCGAGGAAAAGGTGATCGCGGAGTTGAAGGCGCGAATTAAGGCGGAGAAGATCATGTCTGATGTAGAGGTGTTGCCTTCATGGTGGGGGTATCCAGGTTATGATCGTCGCCAAATATTTATTGTCGGATTAATCACTGTTTTGATGTTTTTATATTGGCAATTCTTTATAATTCTTCCAGATAACCTGTTGGGGTGGAAAACCATCCCAAAGTCAACTCCATTTTCGTATATTTATGAGTATTCGGTAGATACAGACGGTGCAGTTTGGGCGGTGGACGGGAAAGCCTCTAGCGACAATGCATATAACATCCGGCACATTACGAATGGAAAAACGAACTCCTGGAAATTTTTAGATCCATCGGATGATTACCTGTTAAATGTAGGAGGGGATAAAGATGATTCACCCTGGATTTTTAAGTGGTATACAACCTTCCATTGGGAGAATGGGCAATGGGTTGAGGTTCCTTATCCGATTGATCTGCAAAGAATTGAAGACAATTTGAAATGGGAAATCTTTGATGGTTCATTTTGGGTTCTTCTTGATGAAAGTAACAACAACTCCCCAGGTTTATTCGCGTGGAATCTCACGAATAATGAGTCCCAGATCATTCTTCTACCCGCTTATAAGAGTGTTGACTTTTCAGAGCGGCTTAGACGAAACTCAGATGGATCATTATTGCTTTTGCGGGCTTACAACAAAGATATCCGCACCATCGAGATTTTCCAATTGAAGGACCAAAATTGGGAATATTTGATTTCATTTCGTGCACCAGAAAATGCGGATCTTAGCAATGTGGGGTATATAGATGCAACGATAGATGCAAGTGGACAATTCTGGTTTTTTGTTCCACTAGAGGATCATGGAGGCTACTTTATCTATCGGCTCAATGCACAAAGCAATCAATGGGAAAGCACTGAGTTAACAAATACATTAGGCGCGGAATTTATTGAACTCTATCGCTTTGATGTTGATTCGTTCGGTCGTATCTGGGTTGGTAGTTATAATGCGCTTAGAGCGTTCGCCCCTAATTGGGGTCATGAGGCGGAGCAGTTGGTTTACTACACGCGCGAAAATTCAGGGGCTATTATTGGTGGGTACAATATGGTGTATGCAGATGGAAAAATATGGGCATCTTATGAACCAATCTGGATCAATGCCAACGCCGAAAAATTACCGCGTCCTTTCCCGGATGGATGGGATTATTCGGGATTGAAATTTGGGGTAGAGATGGCTGGGTTAATCGCAATTTTTTTATTTCAATATGTTTCTCTTTATATTCTCAGACGCCGCGCCCAGCGCGAAAACGCCGCAAAAACCGCGCAACCGACGGCTTAATCCGTTCACTTTACCGATGACCCATCTTCACCCCTTTATTGCATAACAGGAGGAAAATTCTGTGGATAATAAATTTGTCATGTTTCGTTATCAGGTCGGATTTCGCATTTGGTTTTTCATCCTTGCCATCTTTTTTACGTTGTTTGCAGGTTGGTTGCTAAGTCAAACTTTGTCCTTTGACAACCCTATTCATTCTATGACAGCGAGTTCTGAGTCATTGATAGATTCTGTGACACAGCGCCTTTCAATATTTACCTTTTTTATAGGGATTTCGGTGGTTTTTATAGCCTTTCTCGCCATATACTCAGCCATTTATTATCAGAAATATCGCCTCATCTTTGGGAAAACACACTTTTTCACGCGGGCATGGTGGTTTCCCGGAACGCCCAATATCGCCTGCGCATATACTGAAATTCAATGGATTACTCGTGGAGAAACTCGTGGGCTGGTCAAGTTTTTCCCAAGACAAGGAAAATCCTTTTATTTGGCGGCAAGCGCATTGGAGGGAGGGTGGCCGCGTTTATCGCAAGAAATCTATGCACGTTTTATCCCGGCGCAAATTGACCCTGATTTATCTTTATCATTGCAAAAAAACACCTTTCTGGATGGACTGCAATTTCTAGCAAAGGGAGTAACCCTCCTTTTTATCGTCAGCCAATTTCTGCTCCTTCCTCCTATCTCCCCTCTTTACAATCACTGGTGGAAACCTGTTACAAACATCAAAGAATTAGCCGTCGAAACAACGTTTGCCGATATGGATGGTTCCACCTGGATCATCGCCCAAAAAGGATTTCAGTTTTCCGATTACACCATTTATCACGTTCAGGGAGATACCACCACTACCTGGTCCTTCTCAACCGATGACCCGGGATTCTCATCTTCTCCCGAACTCATTGCGAGCGACGGCAAGGGCAATCCATGGGTTTTTATGGATAATGTAGCTTTTCGATGGAAAAATAGTCAATGGGAAAGGATTGAACTTCCTCAAGAGCTCAAGAATGCGTTTTCACCTTACTATAATTCGATTATCTCCGAGACAGATTTTTGGGGTTTTGGCTATAACGAGGAATTTCGCCCAAACGGCATTTTGCATTGGGATTTAGTGAGTAATACCACCTCTTTTTTCCCTTTTCCGAAAGACAATGATGATACATACTGGGCGGAAATTACATCCTCCCCACAAGGCGATCTTTGGCTTACCAAATCCCCCAAAGATTTACCTGGAAACATTGAAACTTTTCGGTTTGACGGCCTCAGTTGGTATGAGGGGCCTTCTTATTTAACTTCTGATTTAAATAATTTGCTCGACTGTTGTATTTTGGCCTCATAAAGCCAACCCAGTTGTACTCTGGGTGAGTTGTTTGAAAAATAAGAAATCGAAAACAGCCTTCACCTCTTTGCCGTCTTGGATCATCTCGTGAGCCTTGACGATGAGCAATTCGATCAGGGCACGTGCTTGCTGGCGGCAGGCTTCGCCAATGGATTTGGTTGGCAGTTGTACTTTTGCCAGTGGTGAAGGCAAGCAATCCAGGTGTAACAACGAGTAAGCCACGAACACCAGACACCAATGTTTTCCAATGGCTTCGGCGTCTCGCATGAGATACTCGTCGAACCCCAGATGCTCTTTTCCATCCTGATAAAAGGTTTCAATCGGCCAGCGTAGCAAGTACGTTGCGATGATGCGTTTTGCACTCCAATCGAGGCAATTGGTGACTAAGATGACAAAAGTGTCCGTCAGTTTTTCGTTTTCGTAACTGATCACCAGGCGTACCTTCCCCAAGGAAGGAAGCCGGACGGTGAGCGTGAACGTCCAGTAGATTTTGTTGTTGACGACCACCATTTTGAAGGCGTTGGCGGGGATCTTGTTGACGAAGTCTTCGACCGAGACATGCGCCCCTTCAAAAGCGATGGGGTGCCCATCGGCATCCTTGAGTTGAAAGCTGTTGGTTTCGAGGTTGCGGTTCTTCTTGAGCAGGCTGATCCACTTCTTGCGACGGCGGGCAGCCTCCTTGACCAGGGCTTCGGATAGATACCAGCCATCAAAGAGCAACAGGTCAAAGCGCAGACGGTGAGCAATGGCCGAATGGAGCAATTCAAGCGCCAATTCGATCTTGGTGTGAAACTGATGGTGCAGTTTCAGAAAGTCAGGGTCTTGCAAGAGGATTTCATCCACCTGTTTGTGTAGCCTTTGACGCTCCTTCTTGTTTTGCGGGATGGCCGTGATCGGAAAGTACTTGAACACGAACATTTCCCACTGCGTCAATTCCTCGTAACGCCGATAGAGACGCAAATCCACCGGAAAGCGCACGGCCCCACTCACATAATGACTGGTCACTGGATTGTGCGCCAGCGGGTAACTGTCGTCGCCATGAGCGTAGTGCCGATCAACATACTCAAACAAACTGCCCACATGCTCACACAAGGTATCGTCAAAGATCACGGCTGATTCCGCTTTCGGCTTCTGCACGGCCTTTGTCTGCTGCTTGAGATAGGTCACACGCCGAGCATTGACTGGTTCGTCCGCCCAGAGTTTCGTGGACATGAACCGCGAGAGATTCGTCTTGTCAGCACTATCGATGATGCAACGACTGATGTTCGCCATGCTTTTATTCGGTAACACGATCAGCCCGGTTAGATAATTTTGAAAATGTCGGTATTGTTTGCGGTTCTCAAACAAATCTTCAAAGGCAGCCGCATGTTGGCTAACCAAAGGCGCAGGCATGAGTATGGGCAATTGCATAGACTTTTACCAACCTTATCAATGGACGTTTTTCGCTCAGTTTATACCCTTGCAGACAGCAAAATACAACAGTCGAGTAATTTGGATACCACCGTCGATTCTTTAGGTCAAATCTGGTTGCTCTTATCATCCTATGACGATAAGTTATTTTCAGTCGCACGTTACAATCCTACAACCCTGGCATGGGAAACGACGGAATTACCTGAACACTGGAAAGGTGAACTCCAGAAATCGTATGAACAGCTTGAAGTTGATGCGCTGGGCAGGATGTGGTTGCTTGGTCGAGCCGAGGAACGCTTTAATGAAAGTTTTATCGCTGTTGTACAGCCTTCGTGGGGAGGCTTATCGAAAGACCTGGTAACTTACACCCATAACAACTCGGCTGTAGATGAATTGTTTTTTACCATCCAAATGGGAAACGATGGACGAATTTGGATGAAGGAAAGCGCCCGTTTCATGAATGGAAACGCCGAAAAACTCCCGCGCCCTCTCCCCGATTGGTACTCCAAATTAGGTTTTCAGTTCGGAATGTTAATTGTATATATCCTTGCACTCCTAGCTCAATTTATAATGGTGATCCCTAAAAACAAAATGAAGAAACATGCCAAACCACCTCAACCCTCAGCTTAATCCATTCACTAGACTGATGCTCAATCTTCACCCCTTCATTGCATTACAGGAGGAAAATTCTGTGGATAATAAACCTGTGGTATTTCGATTTAAAACCTGGTTACTCTATACATTTATCGGGTGGTTCGCAATCTTAATCCTTGCAAGTTTTGGAGTACCTATCGTATTGGGAGTGGTAACACTCCAATTTTTGGAGTTCGACTGGGCGGAAAATTTCAACTTCATGTTTTCAGGTGGGCTAATATTTTTGTTTCTCCTCTCAATGCTTAACGTGGTTGTAAGTGCATATATGATTCGGTTTTTCTGGAAATACAGGCTAATCTTTGGAAAAACACGATTTGGGCACAAAACCATCCCTTATCCATTTATTAAGCCCTTTGCCCAACGATACGAAGACATCTTAAAAGTGACACGCGGCGAATATCGCGGCACGATAAAGATCGTTCCCAAAACTGGGAAGCCCCTTCAAATCCGGGCCAACGTTTTTGAAGGGGGAACCGAAAGACTTTTGGAGGCGTTTTCTGCCCGGTTTCGACCCGAACAAATGGATCCCGAACTGAGAGAAACCCTATGGAAATTCACTAAACTGGATCGAATATCCTGGGGCGTGAGTGCGATCTATTTCTTTTTCATAATGATTTTCTTATTCGGAAAATTCTCATTCTCACCCTGGAGTCTTGAAACACGGTGGTGGAAACCTATCCCGAAAACAAATGGCTATGTGAGTGCCTATTCCATTGACTCAGACGGCTCTATTTGGGCCATTGCTCGAACGGGTTTCAGCGACAACAAATATAAAGTCTGGCATATTTCGGATCAGCGTGAAGAATCCTGGTTATTTACAAAAGAAACCACTGACGATAGTTTTGATTTTCCTCACCAAGTTGCACATGATGGAAATGGAAATCCGTGGATATTCTTCGATAACGATGTTTATTATTGGAATAATGGGAAATGGATTGAAACGACCTTTCCCCATGCCGAATTGAATGACATAAGCTCAATTCTACATTGGATAGTTTCAGATTCAAATATTTGGACGCTTATCTATCCAGACAACAACGACATTGGCAAAATTGCTCATTGGGACTTATCGAACGGTCAATTTGAAATCATTGCTTTACCAGAAGGTCAGCCATCCGAATATCGAGAAAAAATCGAACTATCCCCAAATGGAAATCTCGTATTATTCAGATATCCTAGAGAAAGTATTGGCCAGATTAATATATACCAGCTTGACGATGTTAACTGGAAATTGATAACAGCATATCAAATTCCTGAGAAAATAAGTTTTTCAAATTATCGTTTTGATGCCATTACAGATCAACAGGGATTCACCTGGTTACTTCTACCCTTTAACGACAATTCCCAAATCGTGGTAGCGCGTTTCAACCCAATGACAATGGCCTGGGATGAAACTTCCCTTCCCGGTCAAAATTCAGAAGGTGGCACACTGACCTATAATAGTCTCGAAATCGATCCCAAAGGGCGAATTTGGACTGAAGGAATTATTTCTCAAGAATTCGACGATAGTCAACCTGACTATAAGTCCTTTGTTGCGGCAATTCAACCCAATTGGGGAAGTACATCGTCCATTATCCAACTCTATACGGATGCGAATTCAAATCTTGGGTTTGGTATGGATGAATTAAAAGTAGATAAAACAGGCCGAGTCTGGAGTCCAGATGGAAAATGGGTAGATGGAAATGTTGAAAATTTACCTCAGCCTTTACCAGATGGAATCAGCATGAGAACACTAAATAATACTTTCCCGTTGGCAATTTTCGTCTCGCAATTCCCATTAATTGGCATACTCTACTATTTCCAGCGTAAAATAGAGCGTGAGAACACCTCAAAAATTCAACCTCAACCATCTACCTGATTTAAAGGAGCACCCCATGGACCTCAAACACCTCTACATCCCCGAAACCTGCGCCCCCATCGGCAACGTCACCGCCGAACAACTACAATTCCTCGTAGATCACCTCGAAGAAGAAGGCGCCACCGACCAGGACTACGCCATCACCGAAATGACCCTCGCCTACCTCGAAAACGAAGGCGCCGACCCCGCCGTTATCGACATGTTGCGGAAAGCGCTGGGCGAGCAGGAAGAGATGACGTTTGCGTGGGACGATTGAGAAGACGGTAAATAAGTAGATAAGGTAAAGAGGGTAGATAGGGTAAATAACGTACCCTCTTTACCTTATTTACCTTATTTACCCTATCTACTTTATCTACCCTCCCCACCCCCTCCCTCCCCCATGCTCCCCTCCCTCCTCCACTCCGCCCTCACCCGCGCCCTCCACTACCGCCAAAGCCTCCCCACCCGCCGCGTCTACCCCGACGCGGACGCAATCCGCGCCCTCACCGGGCTGGACGAACCCCTCCCCTCCCACCCCACCGACCCCGAAACCGTCCTCGCCCAACTCGACGACCTCGGCTCCCCCGCCACCGTCGCCATGGCAGGCGGACGCTACTTCGGCTTCGTCAACGGCAGTTCCCTCCCCGCCACCCTCGCCGCCAACTGGCTCGCCGCCGCCTGGGATCAAAACGTCGCCCTCGGCGTCATGCCCCCCATCGCCGCCAAACTCGAAGAAGTTAGCACCCGCTGGCTCGTAGACCTGCTCGGCTTCCCCCCGGAAACCGTCGTCGGGTTCGTCACCGGTGCCACAATGGCGAACTTCACCGGCCTCGCCGCGGCCCGCCACGCCCTCCTCGCCAAACAAGGCTGGAACGTCGAAACTGACGGGCTATTCGGCGCGCCCGAAATCAAAGTCATCTATACTTATCCCCAAAAACTAGACCACACCTTAAGGTGATAAAATCGCCTCCCCCACCCCAAGACGGAGGCTAAGATGTCCCAAAAAAGAACCAGAAGAAGCGCCCAATTCAAATTTGAAGTGGCGTTGGAAGCCGCCAAAGGCCTCCAAACCGCGAGCCAAATTGCGAGTGCGCGGGAAGTCCATCCCAACCAAATCAGTGCCTGGAAGACCCAGCTGTTAACGGAAGGGGCCACCCTCTTTGGCCCCCAGAAAAGTGTAAAGGCGCAGGCCATCCGAGAGGCAGAACTGTTTGAACAGATCGGGCGGCTCAAAATGGAACTGGCGTGGCTGCAAAAAAAAGTGCAGCCCTGAGTGTGGACGCGAAACGCCAGTTGATTGAACCGGACCATGCGGATCTGAGTGTGCGGCGACAGTGTGAATTGCTCGGCCTGAGTCGAGCGAGCTACTATTATCAAGCGGCAACTGAAACGCCCGACAACTTGCACTTGATGCGCGTGATCGACGAACAATACCTGAAAACGCCGTTTTATGGCTATTTGCGGATGACTGCTCACTTACAGCGGACCGGGTGGGCCGTCAATCCGAAACGCATCCGGCGTTTGATGCGGCTCATGGGGTTGGTCGCCCTGTATCCCAAGCCCAAAACGACCGTGCCCAACCCGGCCCATCGGGTGTATCCCTATCTTTTACGTGGGTTGGCCGTGGTCCGTCCGAATCAAGTCTGGTCCGCGGACATCACCTACCTCCCAATGTGGCAGGGCTTTATGTACCTGGTGGCCGTGATCGACTGGTACAGTCGCTATGTGTTGGCCTGGCAACTCTCCAACACCCTGGACGGGGCGTTCTGTCGGGTGGCGCTGCAAGACGCGCTAACCCAGGGCACCCCAGAGATTTTCAATACCGACCAGGGCGCGCAGTTCACCGCCCAGGCTTTCACCACGGTGGTCGAGGCTGCCGGAAGTCGCATGAGTATGGATGGCAAGGGCCGCGCCCTGGATAATATCTTCATTGAACGGCTTTGGCGTTCGGTGAAGTATGAAGATATTTACCTGCAAGACTATGCCACGGTGCCGTTACTGGACGCCGGCTTGCATCACTATTTCACGTTTTATAACACCCACAGGCCCCATCAAAGCCTTAATTATCGAACCCCAGCCGAGGTGCATTTCAATTTGTGATGTGCGGTTTTCTCACCTTATTTTTCCCCTTTTGTGGTCTTGACAATGGGGATAGGTATAAACCCCATAATAATCGTACTTATACTCAAAACGAGGCCTACAATTGGAAAGAACGATACTTTAAGAGTTAATTCCCAAATAAACCAAATCAGCGCTAACCCGCCCCAGACAATTAAGGTGTGAGACAAATCTCTCATTTTACGTTTCGGATGAAAGAGGGTGGATACGTCAGTCCCATTTTGGCGGACAACAAAATTTGTTGAACCCTTCAAGCACAAAGTAAGGTTTGTCCCATCCGGCAACATGACCATCTGTTCGCTACGAAGAACATCGGGGGAAGGAAACACAGCTATTTGTTTTCCATCCAACTTGACTCGAACATTCGCCGCCACCAGAAACCACCCACCTTCCCATGAAATTTCAAGGCGTTCCGGGCCATCGGGTTCCAGAACAAAACGTTTTTGAGGCATGTTATTTCCCTAAGTTAAAACAAAGACGATCAAGGAACCTTAATTCCCTTATTTCCACGTTATGGAAGGTAATTACAAAAAAGTGGTTGTGCCAAGTCAATGTGAATTTCAAAAAATTACGCGATAAACGCCGCGTGTTCGGGTGAATCCAACCCGGCTTGTAAAACCTTCAACATCCCCTTCAAATCCCCTTCCCAAAAAGGCTTAGGGGCAAACCACAAACCGGGGAAGACCTTACTACGAAGAATACCCTGTTCAACTTCAAGCAAGATGACATACCGCCCGTCTTGCAAGCTGAACCAGTGCGTTTTTTGGCCTTTTACCTCGAACACCACATATTCTTGCACCCCATTCCGCCGGTAAGCCCGAAATTTTTCGTGTAAATCAATCGAAGAACTGGTATGGGCAATTTCAATAACCAGTTCCGGCGCACCGACGAGCGTGCCCTCCGTCGTCACCTGAACGCGTCCGCCCGCCACACGCCAGAGACACAAATCGGGCTGTACTTCATTGTCAGCATCTAGAATCAACGATGTGTTATCCGCCATCTCTAAACCAGGGGTATTGGCCGCGTACTGCACCAATAACCCACTAAAACGCATATGCGGTGAACCATGAAATAAAGAAACCGGCGAGGCCATAAATACCACTCCTTCAATTAATTCCGCCTTTTTGATGTCGGGACGTTGGCGGTAAATTTCAGAAAACTCAATCTGCGTCAGGTGATCGCCATTTTCCAATGAGGGGAGAAAACGGCGACCAGCTTTTTTTTCAACTAGTCTATCCGAGGTTAAGGTAGTCATTTTTTCACTCCAGTGCGGGGATTCTATTTCATTCTACCATCAGGGACAAAAAGCCCGAACACACTCCCTCACGCCAAGCGCTACTATCGTTTCGCGCTGATGCTTAACGGAATAGGTTTCATCGCCGGAAATCTGCCCAATCTTCCGACAAGGCAGGTCATCAAAATATTTCTCAAACGCGACGACATGCTCCGGCGCGACCTCCACCAACAAACACCCATTCGTCTCCCCGAACAACGCCACCGCTGGATCGGAATGCACCTCCGTCACATCCAACGCCACCCCCAACCGCCCCCCGATGCACATCTCCGCCGCGGCGACCGCCAGCCCCCCCTCGCTCAAATCGTGCGCTGCCCGCACCACCCCCGCATGGATCGCCCGATGCAACGCCCGGTACACCCTCGGCGTCGTCATTGACAATTGATTATTGACCATTCCCAATTGACCATTCTCCGCCCGTCCCCCCACCATCCCCGCATGACTCCCCTCCCAAAACGGCTGAAAATCCCCCACCAAATACACCACATTCCCCGCCTCCTTCAAATCCATCGTCACCGCCTTCCGCACGTCGGGATGAATCCCAATGCTGGAAATCAGCAACGTGCCGGGGATGGCGTGTCTCTGCCCATCCGACCCCAGATACTCGTTGTTCAGCGAATCCTTGCCCGAAATGAACGGCGTCCCATAATGCAACGCCGCATCGTAACACCCCCGCGCGGCCTCCACGAGCGAACCGAGCGTCTCCGGGCGACGCGGACTGCCCCAGCAGAAATTGTCCAAAATCGCGATCCGGTCGGGGTCTGCCCCCACCGCGACCGCGTTCCGAACCGCCTCATCCACCACACTGATCGCCATCGCATACGGATTCACCTCCCCGATGAACGGATTCACCCCGTTCGCCAGCACAAACCCCTTCCACCCCTGCGTCTCCAACGGTTTCATCACCGCCGCGTCCGACGGCGCATCCGCCGCCACCCCCGCCAACGGTTTCACCACCGACATCCCCCGCACTTCATGGTCGTAGAGACGGATGATATTTTCCTTACTGGCAATATTCGGATGGGAAAGCAAAGTAAGGAGTAATGAGTGATAAGTAATAAGTGCCTGCTGATCTGCCGCTTTGCGGACTTGCTGACTTGAGATTTGCTGACTTGCCGGTTTGCCAATCTCCGCCTTCAACTCCAACCTCGGACACGCGTGCAAAAACCCCATCTCTAACTCCACAACGGGCATCTCGCCGTGAACAACTTTCAACCTACAACCTTCAACCCCAAACCCCCCAATATCACTCAACTCCACCCAATACGTCTCACAAATCGCCTTCAACGCGGGCACATGCTCCGGCGCAACCGCCAGCACCATCCGCTCCTGCGCCTCGGACAGCCAGATTTCCCAGGGTTCCAACCCGGCGTACTTGAGCGGCACTTTCGCGAGGTCCACAAACGCCCCCAAATGTTCCCCCATCTCCCCCACCGCGCTGGACAACCCGCCCGCGCCACAATCGGTAATCGCATGATACAGCCCCGCGTCCCGCGCCCGCTCCACCACCTCAATCGTGCCTTTTTCCGTGATCGGGTCACCGATCTGCACGGAGGCCCCGGCCACCTGCCCGGTTTGGGCATCCATCGTCAAACTGCTAAACGTCGCCCCCCGCAACCCATCCCGCCCCGTCCGCCCGCCGATGACGATAATCCGATCCCCGGCCTGGGGCGTGGTCGGACGCCGGTCGCGCGGCCCCAACCCCACACACCCGCAAAACACGAGCGGATTCGCGGTATATCCGGGATGATACAACACCGCCCCGTTCACCGTGGGCAGACCGAGCTTGTTCCCGTAATCTTCCACCCCCGCCACCACCCCTGCCCGAATCCGCGCGGGATGCAGAACCCCTTCGGGCAACGCATCCCGATCCAGGTCCGCGGGACCAAAACACAACACATCCGTCACTGCAATCGGACGGTGAGACACCCCCAACACATCCCGCACCACCCCACCCACCCCCGTATTCGCCCCCCCAAACGGCTCAATCGCCGAGGGATGGTTGTGCGTCTCCACTTTGAACGACAAATCGTAATCCTCATCAAACGCAATCACCCCCGCGTTATCCACAAACGCCGACCGCACCCACGGCGCGTTGATCTGGTTCGTGGCGGATTGGAGGTAGGTGCGGATGAGGCTGTCTACGGAATACGCAATACGATATACGTGTTCCGTATTCCGTATTTCGTATTGCGTAACATCAATTTTGGCTTTGAACGTTTTGTGGACACAATGTTCGCTCCACGTTTGGGCAATGGTTTCGAGTTCGGCATCGGTGGCGGGGCGGTTTTGGGCGGCGAAGTAGGCTTGCACCGCGCGCATCTCGTTGAGGTCGAGGGCGAGGCGGCGTTCGGCGGAGAGGGCGCTCAGGGTCGCGTCATCCCGCGCGGTCAGGTCAATTTGCGCGGGGGGGTGAACTTCCGCGGACGAGTGAATAAATTCCGGGGCGATTTCCCCGAGCATGTAGCGCTGGATCGTGTCATTCACCAACAAACTGCGGGCGAGGGTATGCAGGTCGGTTTCGGTGAGATCACCGGAAAATTCGTAGCGGATGCCGGTGGCGGTGGATTGGAGATTCGCTAATCCGATCCGGTGCGCGGCATGGAGGAGTTCGTTAGCAACGTTGTCCGTGACACCAGGCCGATAGGCCACCTCGATCACGCCTATCTCCCCCTCACCCCCCACCCCCCTCTCCCAAAGCGGAGAGGGGGAACTCCCCTCTCCCAGTGGGAGAGGGGCCGGGGGTGAGGGTGGGGTTAAAAGAAACGACCCTGTTGCTTTCGATTTCCACTGAACGTGGTCGGTAACAGGGTCGCTGAGGACGGGGATGATTTTCTGGAGGTCGTTGGGAGACAAAGCGCCCTCCAGAAAGTAAATGTCTACAATTTGAAGGGTTGGTTTTTTCGAGAGGCCAATGGCCGAAAGTTGGGCCAAAACACTTCTGGCACGCACAGCTAGTTTGGAGGTGACTTCGATGCGGTAGATGGGGGGGAATTGGGGGGGCATGGGGGGAGATTATACTCAGAGGCGAGGGACTTTGGAGGAGGGGATTTCATATTTTCACCTCACGCAATACGAAATACGCAATAACCTTCTACGGCACCCACGACACCACCGGCCACTCAAACTCCACGCCCACATCGGGCAATTCAACCAACCGGGATTCGCCCGTGGCGACTTTGATCACGTAGAGGCGGGGAATGGTGGGGGTTTGGGCGAGGGCGGGGACGAGGAGATATTGGCCGTCGGGACTCCAGATATTTGAACACGCTCCCTGCCATTCACCGAGGAAAATTTGATGCAAATCACTCCCATCAGGGTGTACCAAATGCAATTCGCAAGTACTTCCAACATAGACTGTCAACGCCAACCATTCTCCATTGGGAGACCAGGATAAGTCCCAAATAGAAATTGGCAGATTAAAACTGGTTTGGGAACCATCACTCAAATTGATACGGGTCACGGTAGAAGAATTTGAATTTCGCGGGGAAAGTGCATAGATGAATTGAGTTTTATCTGGAGATATACTTGGCACCAGAGTTTCAGAAAACACATCCCATTCGACCCCCGTGATAACCTCTACCTCCTGGCTAATGGTATTGTAAATTTGAAATTCATCATATATGGTGTAATCTTCTTCGCTTGTATCCGAATCCAGGTTATTCCAAATGAAAATTCGCGTATTATCTAACCAGGCAAGAACATTCTCAAAACCAGGATGGCCATCCAAGATTTCATACAAATCACTCCCATTCGCATTTGCAATCAGGAGAGGATTAAATTCTTGATTCCCATACATGCTAGGCTGGCCCACCATCCATTGCCCATCCGGTGCCCAAACCACACCGATTAGGTATGGCATCTCCAACAGGGTCCAGGTTTGCGTATCCCGCTGAAACCGCCACATTTGGTCCTCAAACTCACTTACAGGAAAGATGGCTTGTTGATAATCGGGTGACCAACCCATCGGAAAATCCAATCCAGAGGGAACATCTGCGAGAAATTCCACGGGCGGACATGGCTCGCCGGAAATCAGACAACTTGCGGGGAAATGTCCCAAATATTTTATCCCGTAATAATTGGAAGGATTTTCAAGTCCCAAATAAATCTCCCCACTCGCCAATGATGTATCCGCCTCCCCCTCTGGCATCGGCGTCACCACTTCCGTGAAAATATCCTCCGCCGCAACCGCAAACGCAGGCGGAAACGCCGCGAGGCGGTTGAAGGTTTCGGGGTGAAAGGTCAGGTCAAATTGGATAGCTGTCAGGGAATAATCCAGTGTGATCGTATCTCCCCCACCTTTGTTGTAATGTTGCTGACGAAGTATGACCCCGGTTTGCGTATCTACCCAAAATCGGTCTACGAGCGGGCCATAGGGCGCAATCCATTCTACGACGAGCGCTTCTCGCCCAGCAATCACTTCAATTTGAATAGGGACATATTCCCCCCCACGTTGCGCCATTCCACTGGGAAAGAGCAAACTACTCAAGGGTGTAGGCATAATGTACGTCATCGGATGGGGCTCTACGGTGTCCGACTCCGTCATCGGCGGGATGAAATTCTCCAATCCGTACCCGGACAAGTCCTCGCCCGTGCGCGTCATCTGCCCATCGCTGATCCACAACGTCGCGGGAGTCCCGTCCGCCTTGCCACTCAATACCCGCGCCTGAGCCGGTTGGTTGACCCACACCTGCACCCGTTGAACCGCAGGCGTCCCGCTCACATAATCGGTGATCTGCGCGTCTGCCCACAGGGCTTGCCAGAAGGTGTGGCTCAAAAGGATGCGTTGACGAATTGTTTCCGAGTCGGAGTCGAGGGTGAGGGGGGTGGGGGAACTGGCGAGGATCGTATCCTGCACAAAACTCGTGATCATCCAGGTTCCCTGCATATCCGTCACGGTGATTTGGACAGGGATTTCATTGGCTCTGCCACCGTTTTCTACTTCCTCACTGGTCACTTCGACGATATTTCCCGTCATCCCATATTCGCTCGGCGACTGCTGTGTGACCACGAGAATTTCGATCCCAATCGGCCAGGGGCTTGAAACCCTCCGTCCGGGTGCAGAAGATGGATCATTGATCCAGGTTGCCAATAATTCAGGCGCGACATAGGGGGCATAATTGTCCTGTATTTCTTGCACCACCGTGGGAGACAGGAGTGAGACATTTTGGAGCGTGTTTCCAAACGCGCCAATCACGCGCTCGACCTTTGTTTCTGCATCCACAAGCCGGATCTCGCCTAAGCCCACCAGCCAATACGGGCCAGAGCAAGAATCCGGGATTTGCTCTTGTATGAGATCAGCCCCTCTAAATTCCCCTCCGCCCAACCAAATTTCCTCCCCTACCCGTGCGACCACCTGCCCCGTGCCGTCCAAGACTTCCACAATCCCCTCTGTGATCTGCCAATCGTAATCATGCGGCCATATCAACAGCGAATTTGTGTTCGTCAGTGGGTCTTCAATTCGCAAACACCCATCCACCAACACCAACCGGCCATTCATCAAGGCCGTCATCGAACCCCAGTCCGCAGGTTGGCGGGGAAACGCGATGGCAGGCTCTTCCGGCACGATGACCGGCTCCGCGGTCGGCGTTGCATCCAACCCCACTCCCAACTGCGGCGTCGTATTCGACAACACCCACCCCAACCCAAACACGATCATCAACAAAAACGCTCCAAACGCGAGCGTCCTAAAAACGTTTGAAAATCTTGTGTTCATTTCTTTCCTCTTATTTTGAATCGGCAATTCACGGTTTGCGCGAGCGAGCAAGCGGGCGCGGGTCGTCAACCGGGCGCGACTATGCGCGGAAAAGTCGGCGGCGGCAAGTTGGCGGGCGGCGTCTAAGCGTTGGGCGTCCGTTCCCGCTTGGGGCGTATTCCCCTTCAATACGTCGTCTACGTCCCGGTTGAATTGGTCAATTTTTTCTTGCTCGGTCATGGTTAATTCCTGGTAGAAGGGGGAGACGAGGTAGATAGGGTAAATAGGTAAATATGGTAAATAGGGTATATACCTTATCTACTTTATGTACCTTATCTACCCTCCCCCTCCCTTCCCCAACGCCATCCTCAACTTGCCCAACGCCCGGTACACAATCACACCCACATGCCCCTCGCGCAAGCCCAGATTCCGGGCGATTTCGCGGTTCGTCAGGCGGGCGGCGAACTTCAGGGCGAGGACATCGCGCTCGCGGGCGTCCAACCCGGCGAGGGCGGTGAGCAGGTCACGTTCATCTTCGTGCGCGAGTAGGAGCGCTTCCGGCCCCGGTTCGAGGGCGGAGACCCCGCGCAGGGCATCCAGCGTCAGCCAACGAAAACGGTGCGCCGCGCGGTAGTGGTCGTTGATCACATTCCGGGCGAGGGCAAACAGCCAGGGGGCAAACGGCCCTTTTTCGGGTGCGTACTGACCGATGTTCGTCAGTAAACGCTCGAAAATTTGGGCGGCCAGGTCGTCGGCGGTGTCGTCATCGTCGCATCGGTAACGGGCATAGTTAAACACCCGTCCGTAGAAACAATCGAACAACTCTGCAAACGCCGCCGGATCATGTGCCGCCCGAAACAGCGTGTCGCTTACAAGCGTGGATTCATTGGGATTCATGTTTTTGTACGCGCATACAGTTTCGTCGGTTAATACGGGGGAGGAAGGAAAAGTATTACAAATTCAGCAAATCGGCAAGTCAGCAAGTTGGTAATTGGGTAATTTTGTAAGATTTCGTAGTGACGACTTCAGTCGTTCGTTGGCCCTAACGACTGAAGCCTGCACTGAGGAATATCGAAGTGTCGTCACTACGAACGAGTTATGCGATTCCATAGATCAAACGAGGAAATGAGGAAAAGGACAAGGAAAAACGAACGTGACGGCCCAAAGAGGCCGTCACGTTCGTCGAAGGGAGTTCTGATTAACCGAACGGTGCTTAAGGTGCGCGTTCCACGCGCACATACGCAAACAGCTTCCCCGAACCCGGCGGGATGTCGCTCACGAGCAATGTGCCCGCCCACGCGTCCCCGTCTGCATCGGTGAACGTCCACGTACTCCAGCCCAGGCCGTCCGCACTGCCACTTTCGACCAGCGTCCACCCGGCGGCGGAGAGTTGATCGTTGTAGTAGGTGGCCGCGTCGGGGGCGGAAATGTCCCCGGTCAGGTGCGTTTCATTATAAGCCTCCGAGTCACTACTCCCACCGCCCCCGCCGCTACTTGACATGCGCGTACCGGGCGGGTTTTTGAGGGCGGGAATCATTTCGGAAAGGGGGTCGCTATACTCGGCATTAGGCGCACAAGGCGAATACCCTTGCGAGGCCTGGACAAAAACGCGGACATCCGTTTTCCCTTCGGGCAAGACGCCCGCGTTGACGCTCAGAAAAATCTCTTCTCCCTGACAGTACGTCGCGCTGTAGTCAGCGGAGACAAACCCGCCGCCATAGGCCGTGTCCGCGACCGTCCACCCCGCGGCAGGCAGGGCTTCCGCGTAAAACGTCTGTACCTCGTCCGGGGTCAGGGAAGTTTCCTGAATCACCTGTAATTGGGCATAACTCGTTTGTTGAACACTCCCGATCACCCGCGCGTCTTCGGGCAGAGGCAGGTCGTAGGAAAACTCCGGCGGCAGACTGCCCAGGTAGACGCGGATGTGCTCGGCGTCCGAGCCGGGATAAGTGATGTAGCGGGAGATGAACTCGCGCAGGGCGGCCTCATCCCCACCAATCAGCTCGACCGTGACAGGCCCCGCTTCGCCCGTCCCCTGCCCAACAACGACCTGTTCAACCACTTCTTCGACGACTACGCCGGAACCGGGCATGTTGCCGGGCATGTTGCCAGGTTCCGCGGCCTCCTCCGGCGCGGCAGGTTGGGGGAGGAGGGTGGCGCAAGCAGTGAGAGACAAACTAAGCAAGATAAAGATGGAAAGGAAGGAATAGAAACGTTTCATGGGATTTTCTCCTTGATCATTTAAACGAATGGAAGCGGAGTATTTTTGGGGTTAGCGTACGGGCAATAAGCCCCAATACACATTGCTCCAAATAAGTTGGTTGCCAATTGCGGTGATAGGAATGGCCTGGAGCGTTTCGATATCAATCAGGTTGGTGGTATAAGGGCCCCCGTATTCGGCCTGGACGAGGATTTGCCGTCCATCCGGGGACCAGGCGAGGAAGAAGGCGGTTTGGTAAGTCAGGTTTTGGGTCAGGTCTGTGATGGCTCCGGTTTGGGAATCCCAGAGATAGAGGCTCATCTGATTCCCCATCGAGCCTGCGGGCGAGGCTTGCAAGAGTAGATACCGCCCATCCGGTGACCAGGCTTTGGGTTCGTCACGCCCGGAGAACGGGCCAAGCAAGTGTTTTTCGCCGGTGACTAGATTAAGCAGGGTGATTTGCCCGCGATGGTCTTCCAAATGGATGGAGGTGAAGGCCGCGTGAATACCATCGGGGGAAAGGATGAGAAAATTTTCGATTAACGAAGGTGTTTGGCTCAGGTTCGTTCGCTGTGTCCCGTCAGAATTCATCCGGTATATTTCGGAGTTGCCATCGTAGTCCGCGGTGAAGAAGAGCCAGGTTTGCCCATCGGGGGTTTGTGCCCATACGGGGAACGCGCCTTCCCCTAATTGAAGCGCGTCCTGTCCGTCTGTGCTCATTTTCCAGAGGGTGGTTGTTCCATCAAGGTATCGGTCGTACACAATTTCGGTCCCGTCGGGCGACCATTGGGGGTGATCTTCGTTTTCGGGGGTGTTGGTGAGACGTTGGAGGTCTGTACCATCCACGCGCATTTTGTAGAGGTCGGTTTGATCCTGCCAGGTTCCCATCCCGAAAACAATCCATTGACGGTCGGGGGAGAGGGCAAAGGTGGTCGGCAAATCCGTTTCGGGGGGGATGAGGATCGGGTTCACAATCCCGCCGGGGGCGAGGCGATAAAAGGCGGGCATGAGTTGGTCGGTGAGCGGGGAGAAGGATTCCTGGGCGGCGAGAATGACGATCATCCCTATTTCAGTTTCACCTGCAAAAGGGGTAGAAGTAGGGAAAGCGACAGGGGGAAGGGTGAAGGTGGAAGCCGACGGGGTGGGCGTATTCGAGAGGGTTTGTCCGGTGGACGTTGGGGGTTCTTCAAAACCGATGGCGTCCAGGTTTTCGGGGGCGTAGATGTCCGGGGAAACATCCACGCCGTAAATGACGGTGTTGAGGCGGAAGTCTTGTAGGATTTCTTGGGTTTCGGTGTTCACGATCAGGCGGCGGAGGATCAAGCCGGTTACCGAGTCCACCCAAAACAGGCGGGTGGTTCCGGTATCTTCGCTCCAATCGAGAATGAAGGCGGGCCGTCCGGCGAAGGTTTCCTGCCCGACGATGGCGCGGGGAGGTTTCTGCAAAAAGGAATAGGCAAAAACCAGGGAGTTGATGAGTTCTCCGGCAGTATCCAACGGGTGGACAAACCAGCGCATGTTTCCGCTTTCGGGGGTTTTGATGCCATAGTCAAAGAGGTTGGGTGATCCGCCATCGCTCAACCAAATGAAGCGAGGCTTAAAGTCCGGTAAACTCCAAGGCGGTTTTTCCAGATAGCTAGAGTGGATCACACGCCCGCCTGCACTTTGATCCAGCCAGGCTTGCACGAAGACGTAATAGGTGATCCCATTGGTCCCTGTTTCCAGGGATTGGGCATCCAGCCAGAGGGTGTTCCAGGTGGGGTGCAGAATGAGATCGAAGAGCGAGGTCAGGCGTGGGTCTGGGAAGTCTTGCGGGAGGGGGGTGAGGGTGGGATAGAGGGTGGATTCGTCGAGCGGGAGCGTGGGGAAGAGGGTGGGAGAAGGGGTGAAAAGAGGCGTAGGAGAAGAGGGGATAAGGAGAGAAGGAGAGGGAGAGAGGCTGGGGGTGGCGGGAAGCGTTTGGGGCGCGGTGGCAGGGAGACACGCGGTGAGGAGGAGGGGGAGGAAAAGGAGGAGGCGTTTCATGGTAAGACAGGTGCAGTTTCGCACCCTGTTGTCCCCTGTACATCGGCCCAATCAAGCAGAGTCATCCCCCATTCTAAGAGAGGGGAATCGGCGCTATAGGCATAACCTTCGTAAAGGACCGCCCCATTATTAACCTGTATGACGACGATACGATTGGGGGTATCGCCAAAATTCCCTGAATAGCTCCCCGAGGGAATATAAGCAATGGCTTGCCCATCAGGACTCCACAAAGGCGCAAGGCTCGAAAAAGCGCCTATGCTATTGATTCTTTGCAGATCGTCCGAGATGGGATCAAAACGCCATAAATGACACCCTGTTTCATTACAGCCTGTAAAGATTAGTTGATGGCTATCTATTGGCGAAAAACTTACTGACCAAACCATAAAATCAGTCAATTCATGGACGGTTTCTACGTCCTCAAGGCTGAACCAGTGGAGGCTGTCGGAGTTGGAGGTAAAGGCGATCACACTTCCATCCGCCGAGCGGGTGCAAAAGCCACCGGGTTCCACTTGAGGGTAGGTAGGGCCAAAATCCACTTGTCCCAAATATTGCTCCCCCGCATAAATATCCGCCAAGGCGTTCGGTAACTCGGCATTGCCCGTAAAGGTCCACTCAAAAGTTAGATCACTTTGCGCCAGCCCGGGCGGGGGTTGGGGTTGGAAGGTGAGCGAAGGCCCATAAATCCAGGCGGTTCCATCCGCACTTGCCTCATACACGATCTGATACCAGTCAAACCCCTCGGTTGCGGCCAACACGGTCACGGACGTCCCCGCTGGAAAGCTGTTTCTGACCACTTCAAATTCCGTCCCTGGCCCGGTGCGGAGGTTGCTAAGTTCATTCACCGTTGCTTGTGCGGGGAAACGAAGATTCGCCGGATCGAAGGGGACGACCATCAACACCATCCCCGGAAAAATCACGGACGATTCGGGCGATAAGCCATTTAGAGCGATCAGCGTTTCCACCGTCAGACCAAAGTCGGAGGCGATTTGGCTGAGGGTGTCCCCATCCTGCACGGTGTAAGTGCCGTCGGGGTTGAGGACGGGTTGTGTGTCGGGACTCGTATCAGGTGCGCGCTCACAAGATAGCCCACTTGCACCTGTCGGAACCGTCACGCCATATTTTTGGAGAATTTCGTTCGTCGTCCCCGTAAACACGACCTCGCCCGTATCCGCACGGATGACTTCACCCTGTTTGAGATCGGTGTTTTCACTCCCGGCTGGGATCAAGTAGACAAGATAATTGCCATCAGGAGTCCATGCCGGGCTGGCATAGGCAGGCCCATCCGTAATCTTCGTCAATTCTCCGGTTTGGAGGTTGTAGATGTAATAGCCGCAGTTTCCCGCCTCGCACGCGCCAAACGCCATTCGCAAATCTTGGGGGGCAAAGCTGGGCGGGCTGTTTTGTTGCAGGGCTGGGAAGGGTTCGAGCAAGTTGGAAATCTCATTGACGTTGAACCAGCGGAGGGTGGTGAGGTAATCGGGTTCGGGACGTTGGTAGTTGAAGGCGATGTACGCCCCGTCAAAGGAACGGTCACACCATCCACCAGGGGTGCCGCCGGAGTCAAACCGCCCAAGCAGGTAGTCTTCGGCGTATACATCCATGTAAAAGAAGGTGGGGGCATTGACATCATCGCCATAAATCCATTTGAAGGTCAAGTCGCTGAACGAGGCATCGAACCCTTCGGGGGCGGGGGTGCCGATGGGGGGGAGGGGAGCGTAAGGTTTTAATTCTTGATCTAAATAGGCGAGGATATCGGCAGGAGGTTCAGCTACCCATTCCTGTACGAGCATGGTCATCACGTTTTGAATGGTTTTGCCTCCGGCGGCAAGCTGGTAAACGGTATAACTCAACAATGCGCCGGTATCTGGGTTGAAGACCGCTTCCCATTCAGTATCTCCCTGGCGGATGGAAAACATGAGGCCTGAATATTGTCCGTCTATAGAAAAATCACTCATGTTCAGCGTCTCACCCTCAGCAATCAGGTTGGCGGCTCGTTCGGTAAAGTCCAAGTCAAAATTGGGATTGAAGGGATAAAGGGTGTCGCCAAACCCCAATGTCAGGTTATACGATTGCCCATCACGCTGAATGCTGGCCTGGTTGACGTTTCCATTCTCGTCCATATAGAGACTCACTTCATAAAGTACCTGCAACTGATCATCAAATTGATACCAGTCATCCCAAATGGCAGGATTGGGCATGAGCGCGCCGTTGTAGAGCGTGCTCGGCTCATTATTGGTAAACTGCCATGTACGGAGATGCAACCACCCCGAACCGGAGAGAATGTCGTTGGCGTATTGGGTGGTGAGGGTTTGCAACACCGTGAGCGGATCACCGGTAGTCGGCGCGTGGGTGGGCGTCCCCACCAGCAATGGCATCGAAGATTCTTCCAATTCTGAGTCAAGTGGGGTAACAACCGGGGCCGTCTCAGTCGCATTAACCGCCGGTTGCGGCGTCGTATTCGTCAACGCCCACGCCAAAAACAGCACCAACAACACCATCGCCGCACCAAACGCGAGCGTGGGGGCAAGGCGGGAGGGGAGAGAATTTCGATGGGGGGGTTTCATAGGAGTTGGGGGGAAGGTCGGGGAATTTTTTAAAGAAAGGAGGCGTGCGCGGAGCGAAGTTTCGCTCCGGCTTCGAGAAGCCAAATCCACCGCGCGCAAACGCCGCGCAAACGCCAATTCCGGCGTCTCATCGGGAATGGCCTCCCCGCGGAGGAGTTGATCCAGTTGAAGGGTGAAAGTGGTAAGTTCGGTTGGTTTGCTCATCGTCGTCCTCGTGGGAGGTAGATAGGGTAGACAGGGTACACAGGGTAGATAGGGTAAATAGGGTAAATAGGGTAGGTATCTACCTTATCTACTTTATCTACCGTATTTACTATATCTACCGTATTTACCTCACCTCCCATCCCCATCCTCCATCATCTTCCGCAACTTCTGAATCCCGCGAAACACAATCACCCCCACATTACTCTCTTTCAGCCCGGTCAAGGCCGCAATCTCCCGGTTCGTCAGGTCCCCGGCAAACTTCAGCCCCAGCACATCGCGCGTCCGGCGGTCGAGTTTCACCAGGGAGGCCACCAGTTCCGCCTCCATTTCCTGGCCGATCAGGGTCGTTTCAGGATCGGGATCGGGCGCGGCGTCCTGTTGAAACCAGTCCAATGGCAACCAGGGAAAACGGCGCCTGGCCCGAAAATGATCGTTGACCGCATTCCGCGCAATGCCAAACATCCACGCGGCAAACGGCCCCCGCGCGGGATCGTAATCCCCGAGCCGAGCCAGCACCCGCTCAAACGTCTGCGCCGTCAAATCATCGGCCAGCGCATCGTCATCGCACCGGTACCGAATATAAGTAAATACCCGTTTGAAATACCCATCAAACACCCCCACAAAAGCCCCCCGATCCCCCGCCACACACCGGGCAACGATCTGGGCCACAGAGTCTTCGGGATTATTTTCCGCCACAAAATCCTTCTGCACAGTAACCTCTTGCGTCAATGAAGTGTCCATATCTAAACATCATACGCCCAAATCCGCAATGTATTACAAAACAAATCGGCAAATCCCCAAATCAGCAAATCAACAACCCTCCAATAAAAAAAAGAACCCGCCCCCCACGAGTTCTTTCGTTCTACGTTCTACGTTCTGCGTTACAAGTTCTTCCTCGCCAACCCCCACAGTGCCAACAAAATCACCCCGCCGATCAAAAACGGCGCAGACGCCCCCAGCCACTGAAAAATCGCCCCCAAAATCAACGGCGTCAACGCATTCGACGCGCTCAAAAACGCCGCCGAAACCCCCAACGTCCCGCCAATTTCATCCTTCCCCACCCGTTGCGTGAGCATACTATTGATGGACGGTTGCAGGACCCCGCCCCCAATCGCAATCGGCACAATCGCCACCATCAGCCAGACCAGCCCCAACCAACTCTTATGGGCATCATCGGGCAAACCAATTTGAATATTCTCTGTGGGCGGAGTCTCCCCTGGCAAACTTTGATCCAGGTTCAATTCCTCCGCCACCTCCGCGCGGGAATACCACGGCACGGGTTGCGCGGGGGTCGCCGCCGCCAACATTAACCCCACCCCCACAGTCAACAGCCCCATAAAGATCAACCACCGATCCCCAAACTGCCTACTCCAACGCCCCACCATCCCCCCCTGCACCACCACAATAATCACCCCAGCAAACACAAACAACGCCGCATTCGACGACGCATTCATCCCCAGCCGGTTCAACGTAAACAACGACAACAACTGCTCAAACCCACCAAACGCAAACTGTTGCATAAACATCAACGCCAGCAAAAACCCCACCTGCGGCTTTTTCAACGCCGCCAGCATCGCCCCAAACCCCACGCCCGCTTTCGTCGTCGCCGTCCCCCGTTTTTCTACAGGGAGCGTCTCTTTGAACCAAAAAATCGTCAACAAAATCGAAATCAGCGAAAAAACCGCCGCCGTGTACGCCACCATCGAATAATTATTATCACTCGCCGCCAGCACCGCAAACGCGATCACCGGCCCGATGATAAACCCCAACCCAAACGCCGCCCCGATCAACCCCAACCCCTGCGTGCGCGTCTTCTCCGTCGTGCTATCGGAAATCGCCGCCTGTGCCGTCGAAATATTCGCCCCCGACAACCCATCAATCAGCCGGGCCAAAAACACCAACCACAACGTATTCGCCAGCCCCAACAGGACAAACCCCGCAAACGTCCCGATCTGACTCACGATCAACACCGGCCTCCGCCCGTACCGATCCGACAACCGCCCCAACAACGGCGCCCCCACAAACTGCATCATCGGATACGCCGCCCCCAACGCCCCCACCACAAACGCATTCGCCCCAAACGCCGCCGCATACAACGGCAAAAGCGGAATAATGATCGTCAACCCCAACAAGTCAATCAACACGATCACAAAAATGGGCAAAACCCGTTTGAAATCCAACTTTTCACCCGCCGGAGCGGCCTGTGTTGTCGTCTGTGATGCCATATAACTCCTCAAGCAAAATAAAGGGGAGGCCTGTCTTCCCCCCCGAAAACACCCTCCCCATTCTTCATACTCGTTCTACGCTCTACGTTTTACGTTCTACGCTCTACGTTCTACGCTCTACGTTCTAAGTTCTATCGTTCCCTACCGACTCCAGCCCCCCGGCAATGTCGCCACCCCTGCAAAAATCAACAACATCGCCACCAACACCGCCAAAAACGAATTGCGGAAACGCGTTTTATCATCCGCCTTCTTCCAGCGTGCGGGCAAATGCCCCACAATTACCGCGAGGATCAACGTCGTCGCATGCTCAATCCGGTACATCGGATACCCGTTCGTCATCCCATCCCCGATCAAAAAGATCAACCCCAACAACAACTGCAAATCCATCATCCCGCTAAACCCGCTCACCAGCCCACGGTCCATCTTCTCAAACTTCTGCCCCCGCAACCACCCCATCCCCAACTTGACCAAAGCGACCACCGCGACGATGACAATCAGCCACCGCAAAATTGAGTGAAACATCAAAACAAAACCCATGACAAAATCTCCTTTTATTTATAAATTGTTCGTAGTGAGGCACGCCAGTGCCGCTTCCGGCACTATCGTGCCTCACTACGAACGGGTGATTAATTTTCCAAACGCGCGAGCACCTCATCCAACCAGGCCAACTCCGCCTGCAAATGTCGGGTTTGATGCTCGATCATCAACTGCAAACTCCCGTGGTGCACCGGAACCGCCTGCAAAGCCGCCAAATGCGCCACCAACGCCGCGCGGCGCACCCCCAACAAAGGACGCGCCTCCTCCCCAGGCACCGCATCCAAAAACGCCAACCCAAAATCCCCCCCAAACTGACTCGGGTGATACGCCCCCAAATTCTCCCGCACCAGACGCTGAAACGCCGTCTCCCCCTCCGCCGTCAAACTATACACCCGCCTGGGCGGACGATTCCCCTCCTGCGTCTCCTCGCTGATCACCCACCCATCATCCAACATCTTATTCAAGACATAATACGCCGTCGGCTTTTTGATTTGCACACACGTCGCCAGATCATGCTCAATAAACTCATTAAGCTGATACCCGTGCATATCGTGATGCCGCAAAAGCCCAAGAAGAAGAAGTTGTTTATCCATAAATGCTCATTTTTGATTAGTCAAACCTGACTAATCAAAATTATATGCCTCCCCACTCAAATGTCAAGAGAATGCCGGAAACTGCCACTCGCTGACCAACGAAACAGGCACCCGGCCCTCCCCCGCCAGCACAAACGCCAACGCTGGCTCCTTCACCCCATACGTCGGGGAAAACCAGCCCCACGTTGGGTGCGCGGGCACCTCCCCCACCAACGTTTCCCCCGCCCGAAACAATTGATAATTGATCGTGGACGATTGCCCAATGCCCATTTTCACCCGCACCTCCCCAAACGGCGATTGGACCGCCAGCGTATCCCCATCCAATTTCCACGGCCAATCGGGGAGGAGCCAGTGGAGGCGGAAGGAGATCAATGGTGATTTGTGAATGATCAATTTTGAATTCTTAATGAGATCATCGGTGATGCGCCAGCCGTTGGGGAGAGGTTCGACGGTGCGGCGATGGCGGAGGCCGAGGGCGCGGTAGCCATCGTGTTCAGCAACGAGGCGGACGGGGGTGCGTTCGAGGATCGTGGCCTGGGCGCGGTGGACGTAGAGAAAACGTCCGGCACGGGTCATTTGATCGAGGCCGTTGACCGTGACCGTGTTGTGGACGAACGCGGACATCAGCGCGTTATCCCACGGGAGATCGGCGTTGTAGAGGTAGGTGCCAGGGTCGCGGGCGACGTTCAGGCCGCGCCACCAGAAATCGAGGTGGAGTTGATCGGCGGGCCCGGGGCGGTGGCGATAGTGGGCGGCGCGGAGGTAGGCGCGGGAGTGGTTAGTATTCAGTAGGCAGTGGCCAGTATTCAGTAGGTAGTGTTCAGCATTCAGTTTTTTACTGGTTCCTGAACACTGATTACTGATTACTGAATACTGATCACTGAACACTGAATACTGATCCCCTAAAAACGCGCGCGCGGCCGCTTCTAAAACGGGGCGGTAGTCGTGAAAGGGGAGGGTGGGGTGCGGGAAAATGTATGCACCATCGTTGGGGCCGAGGTTGGGGACGCGGCCAGTATCGGGATCGCAGAGGGCGAGGAGCCAGCGGGTGGCGGCGGCGAGGCGATCCTGGCTGAGAGGCGGAAAAGGATTGGTAGTGGGCACTTCAGTGCCTTCTTCAGGGGCTGAAGCCCCTACTACGAACGGGTCGTGTTGGGCGAGATCATGCACCCAAAGCGCGAGTTGGAGCATGAGGCGGTGGTAGTTGGTGCTGTGTTGGGAGTAGGTGCCGTCGGGTTCGATTTGGGTTTGCAAGCCGTGATGAAAGCCCTTCCAGCCCAGGGTGCGCCAGCGCGGGGCGTGGGGGTGATCGGGCAGAACCAGCGCGGCGGTGTAGAGGGCGGCAGATTCGCTGAGGAGGTGGTTGTTGTTTTGGGCGCGGGCATAGAGCAGGGTGGGGGGAATCCGCGCGGCGTGGGCGGCGACGGCGCGTCCGAGGGCGGCGAGGCGTGCGGGGGTGGATTCGGGAGAATCCGCGAACGCGCGGTGCGCGTAGGTGAAGGCGATCAGGCGTAGGCCAACTTCCTGGGCGGAGGCCCAATGCGGGCCACGGTTGGGCGGGTTGGCGGCGCAGAATTGCTCAAAATGTTTCCAAAACGCGGCTGGGTAGCGGCGGGCGTCGTGCCGCGCGTCGTTTGTGAGGGTGTAGGCGTGAGCGAGATGGAAAACCCAGCCGAACCGGGCAGGTTCCCAGATAAATTTGATGTCCTGCCCGTTGATTTGAGATGTTTCGTGGTGCGTCCAGTGGTGGAGGGGGGCAAGGGGCGTGAGGGTGAGAGGGACGGGGAGTGCGCCGAAAAGGGTTACCTGACCGCGGAGGATTTCTTCGGCGGGGAGGGCGGTGGGGGGTGGGGAGGTGTGGGGGGCGGGCGATCCCGTGGGGTCGGGGGAGAGGATGTCCGTTTTCAGATCCCCTGTATAGGAAGCCCAATCACGCGCGGGAGTCAAAAATTTCCAGAAGCCTGTGCGTTTTCCCAATTGGTACAGGAAAAACAATCCCGTTTGCGTTATTCCGAGTTCTTTCGCGGCGGTTAAGCGTAGGTTAAGCGTATGAAATGCGTAGAAAATGCGATTTTTAGGCATAAAAATTAGATTAAAGGATGTTACCATTGCCATTTTGGGGCGTCAACGCGACTTTACGCCGGGAAACAACCTATGTATAATCCTTTTTATGCAACGCACCACGAAATTTGCCGGCCTCGTGCTGGCTTTTTTATACCTGGCGCAATCAGTTTCTGCACAGGTTTCAAATTTAATTAACTTAAGCACGCCGAATATGGATCAGTTTCCACAGATGACGACGTATTTGGAAGTGCGTGATGAGGCGGGGAATTTTGTTTCGGGTTTGACGGCGGGGGAGGTGACGATCCTTGAAGGTGAACAAGCTATTCCAGTAGACGAAATAACAGAACTTGAACCAGGGGTGCAGTTTGTTGTGGCGTTTAATCCGGGGACGACGTTTGCGCCGCGGGATAGCCAGGGAAGGAGCCGGTACGATGATCTGGTCGCCGCCCTGTCCGGTTGGGCCGAGACCACCACCGGGTCGGATGATTTGAGTTTGTTGATGAATAGTGCTTCGGACGCTCTGCATTTGTCCAATTCACAAGCATGGTTGGAAGCCCTGCAAGCGGCGCCTGCCGATCATCGGAATGCGGTGACCAATTTGCAAGTGCTATCGCGAGCAATTGCGGTTGCGGCAGACACCTCGGCTCGGACAGGGATGGGGCGCGCGGTGCTGTTTATTACCCCCCATCCTGAGAATGCAGAAATTGCGACGCTCGAAAGTATGGCCACACAGGCAAAACAAAATGGGGTGCGGTTGTTCATCTGGATGGTGACCTCCGATGCGTATTTCACCACGGCGGGGGCGCTGACCCTGCAAGAAATCGCTTTTGCGACGGGGGGACAATATTTCGCTTATTCCGGCACTGAGGCGATTCCTGATTTGGAACCTTATCTTGCGCCGCTACGCAATATCTATGCCCTGTCCTACACTTCAAAAATCACGACCCAAGGGGATCATAGTTTAGCGGTCGAGATCAATACTTCGACATTTCAAGGCGCATCTACGCCGTTAACCTTTGGATTGGATGTGTTAGCGCCCAACCCGATCCTGGTTTCCCCCCCCGCCACCTTGTACCGTTCGTTGATTACCGATGCGCGGACGAACCAATTGACGGGTTATACGCCGGAAGAGCAAGCCCTCGAAATCCTGATCGAGTTCCCGGATGGGTATGAACGCCCGCTCGCGCGCACGACGTTGTATGTCAACGGGCAGATTGCCGATGAAAATACCGAAGCGCCGTTCGATCATTTCACCTGGAATGTGAGTGAAATCACCGCAAGTGGCAAGTATGAACTACAAGTCGAAGCGGTGGACGAGTTGGGGCTGAGCAGTATCAGCCTGCCCAACACGGTGGACATTACCGTGCAAGCCCTGCCCCAAGGGTTTGCCGCAGAGATTTCCCGCCAGGGCACCGTGGTTTCCGCAGTAGTGGTTTTGATGTCAGGGGCGGTCTTAATTCTGGCCCTCGTCATGGTGATGCGCCGCAGACATGATCCGAACCAAACTGTCAAGTGGAAAAAACGCAAAACCCGCAAAATGGGCAAAGAAGAAACCATTCCGCTTCCCGGCCGGGCCGCTTCGACCCGCAAAACGATCCCATCCCAAGGGGGCGGCGTGGCCGGATGGGCAAGCCAACACTTGTTACGGGGCAGTTCCGCCTCCCGCACCCCGGAACCGATTGCTTATCTGGAGCGCGTCTTCGATCCCAATTCGCTCGAAGCGATGACCCCCACCCAACCCATCCCGATCTTGAATAACGTGATCACCCTCGGGGCAGACCCTACCCAGGCCACCCTCGTGCTGGATGATCCATCCATCGCCGCCCAACATGCCCGCATGCGCCGGGACCGCGAAGGCAATTTCTTCGTGCTCGATCATGGGAGTGTCGCCGGAACCTGGATTAATTACGCCCAAGCCAATGGCAAGGAAATTCGCATCGAACACGGCGATCTCATTCATTTGGGGCGAGTCGGTTTTCGGTTCAAATTGAAAAACCCACCCAAGACGTTTGAACCTGTTGTCGTTTTTGAAGGGGACGGAAAACTTCACTAGACCCAAAGAGCGAGTTAACCACTCGCTCTTTTCATTTTCATCCTCTGTTGATTTCTTTCACATAATAACTTCGCACCCCCACCCTTTGCATCCCAATGCGCTCGTACAAACGATTTGCCCCTGTCGGACTTTGGATATCCACTTCCAACCAAACTTTTCGTACCCCAGCCTGATAACAAGCGGCGAAAGTTTGTTCCATCAACCTCGCCCCCAAGCCCCGCCCTCGCCAGGGTCGCCGTACCCCCAAATGGTGGACCAACCCCTGGCCTTCATACACCTGCGTATATACGCCACCCGCGACCTGTTCCCCGTCCCAGGCTAAAAAACAAAGCTCCGGGTTGTTCAACATCCGGCTCGCCCACTGATCAAACGGGACCGGACTGGCATAGCCTTTATCCAACGAAGCTTCTTCATCCGCCGCGTATGCTTTTTGTTCCTCTTGTGTCACAAAGGGGAGAATCTCTATCCCTGCGGGCGGCGGTTTAATTTCCGGCTCCTGTGTCAGGGCAATCACCATTTTCTGGAACGCCAGGGCCAACGAGTACCCGGCTTGTTGCAGGGCTTGTTGGAGTGGGGCGTTGGTGACCATGGGCTGAACGGCGATGCGCGCAACGTTTGGATGATCTACCCTGCGCTTTTCCGCGGCCTCGATCAACCTCATTTCCACCCCCTGCCCACGAATTTCAGGCGGAACAAAAAACTGGGGATCAATCACAATCAGATCATCCCGCGTTCGGTATGGGAACCACGCATAGGCCACCACCCCGGCAGATGGCTCAACGACAACGCAGGTATCCGTTTCCAGTTTGCAGGCTTCCCACATCTGTTGCAAATCCGCGTCCGAAAAAACTTGTTCGCCCTGATAATCTTCCAACAAATGTGTGCGAATCAGCGAAACCACCGCGTCAAAATCATCGAAGTTTGCGGCACGGGTGTAAAATTTATTCATACTCAAATTATACAACGCCCGCCCTCGATTACAATCACCCCTCCATGCGCCTCATCCTCACCCACGAACAAGCCGATCTGGACGCCTTTGCCTCCCAACTGGGGGCATGGCTTCTTGACCCGGACGCGTACCCGGTTCTTCCGCAACGGCTCAACCGGAATGTGCGTGCGTTCCTCACTATTTACGGCCCCCAGCTTCCATTTAAGGAACGGGCAGATTTACCGCGCGCCCCCATCGAATCCATCACTATCGTGGACACCCAATCGATGGTGACGATGAAAGGCCTGACCTCGCAAACCCGCGTCCACGTCGTTGACCACCACGAGCCACGCACCCTCCCCGCAGAATGGAACGTCACCATCCAGCCCACCGGCGCAAACACCACCCTGCTCATCGAATCGATCCAGGAACAAAACTGTTCGTTGAACGCGCTTCAGGCGACTTTACTGTTGATGGGGATTTACGAGGATACCGGCTCCCTGACCTATACCCGTACCACCCCGCGTGATCTCCACGCGGCCGCTTTCCTGCTCGAACAGGGGGCCAGCCTCGACATCGCGAAAGACTACCTCAATCATCCCCTGTCGCTCGCCCAGCAGACGTTTTACGAATATCTACGCGACAATCTCGAAACGCACACCATCCACGGACATACGATCCTCCTCGCCACGGGAGACGCCCGCGAGATGAACGAAGAACTTTCGACCATCGCCCACAAACTGCGCGATCTACTCGAACCCGATGGCCTGATTCTGCTCATTGCCATTCAAGGCGGCGTGCAACTCATCGCCCGCTCCACGGATGACCATGTGGATGCGGCGGGGATCGCCGTTCAGTTTGGCGGGGGCGGGCATCACCGCGCCGCCGCCGCCATGATCAAACGTGGGGAAATCGCCACCCTGCGCGAGGAACTGCTCGCAAGTTTACCCATTCATGTTCGCCCGGCCATCACCGTCGCCCAGATCATGTCTGGCACCCCCCAACTGCTTTCGCCTGGGACATCGATTGAAGACGCCGCCAAACAGATGGCGCGCTACGGCTACGAAGGGTACCCAGTGCTGGAAAACGGGAAAATCATTGGTCTGCTCACCCGTCGGGCCGTGGATCGCGCCGTCGCCCATCGCTTGAACATTCCCATCCGCAATCTGATGGACGCGGGCGAAGTCACTGTGCGCCCGAACGATTCGATTGAACTGCTCCAACGCGTGATGGTGGATACGGGATGGGGACAAATCCCGGTCATTGATCCCGCCGGACACATTATCGGCATCGTCACCCGCACGGACCTGCTTAAAAACCTGGCCTCCGAACCCGCACTTCCCGGCTACCGGAATCTGGCGCACCTCCTCGAAAAATCCATTCCAGCAGAACACCTGACCCTGCTCAAAACCATCGCCGAAACCGCCCACAAACTCCATCAAGCGCTGTACATTGTCGGCGGTTTTGTCCGTGACCTTTTGCTCGAACGCCCCAGCCTGGACTTTGATCTCGTCGTGGAAGGGGATGCCATCGCTTTGGCGAAAGCCCTGGCCCACCAACACGGGGGGCGCATCACCACCCACGCCCGATTTGGAACCGCAAAGTGGTATTTGGAACATCAGACGCCCCCCCAACAGCCTTTACCGCCCTTTCTCGATCTCATTACCGCGCGGACGGAGTTTTATACCCACCCCACCGCCCTGCCCACCGTCGAACGGGGAAGCATCAAATTGGATTTGCACCGACGAGATTTCACGATCAATACGCTGGCCTTACGCCTGGATGGTCTACACTTTGGCGAACTGCACGATTATTGGGGCGGGTATAACGATCTGCGGCAGGGCGTGATTCGTGTCTTGCATTCTGTGTCTTTTGTGGATGATCCCACGCGGATGTTGCGTGCGGTCCGGTTTGAACAGCGGTTTGGGTTTCAGATCGAGGCGCGGACGCGGGAACTCATCGCGTCGGCGTTGGCCCCCCAAGATAGTACTGGCACCCCCCTACTCGAACGGGTTTCCGGGGACCGGATTCGGCACGAACTCGATCATGTGTTGGACGAGCCGAACGCGGCGGGCATCCTCGCCCGTTTGCATGAATTGGGGCTACTTCAAGCCATTCACCCTACCCTGCCCTGGAGCGAAAGACTATACGCAGACATTTCCACGCTCCCCAGGCAGTTGCCCGCCCCGGAATGGAGTCTGGGGGCGGACGTGAAAGGGATTCCCACCCCCCGTGCGGTGGCGTACACGCTTTGGTTCGCCCAGCTCTCCCCAGCGGAGGTCGGCGAGGTGTGTGCGCGGTTGAAATTGCCCCAAACGTTGGAGATGATTCTCCTGTCCACAAGCGGTTTATGGGAGGAATTCCCAGATTTATGCACTCAAAAACCAAGTGTCATTACCATCCGCCTGGATAAAGTTCATCTTTTGGGGTTGTACGCCTGTTATCTTTCCTGCAATCACTCCCCCACGCGGGCGTGTATCGAGCAGTACGTGACAATATGGCGAAAAATGCACCCGCATACCAATGGAAATTCTTTGCAAGCGGCAGGGTTGCGTCCCAGCCCTGTCTTTAGTGAAATTTTGTCTGCTTTGCGCGCGGCCTGGCTGGATGGGCAAATCCGTTCATATCAAGAAGAGGAAAACTTGCTGGCAAAGCTGATTGCCCCACATATGGTATAAATCGTTATGCTTTTTTCCCCATCCTTAACCACACAGAAAATCCTGGAAAAAATACAAATTCGCACATTAAAACAGAGCGATTTACCCGAATTGGAATGGGAAGGGGAATATATCCATTTCCGGCCCATGTTTGACCGGGCTTATCGGCGAACAATCAGTGGCGAGGCTATGATTTGGGTCGCGGCATATGATAAAAAACTCATTGGGCAAGTGTTCGTCCAGCTTCGCAGTGGGAGAAATGAATGGGTGGATGGGCACTCGCGGGCTTATTTGTATGCGGTGCGCGTTCGCCTGGAGTTCCGTAATTTGAGCCTGGGGAGTCGTTTGATGGGGGTAGCGGAAAACGATTTGATCTGGCGGGGATACCATTATTCGACCTTAAATGTGGCCCGCGAAAATACAGCAGGGATTCGTTTTTATGAAAGGCAAGGTTACAAAATTATCGGTGAAGAGGATGGGCGTTGGTCATACACGGATCATTTGGGACAAACCCATCTGGTCCATGAACCTGCCTGGCGGATGGAGAAAAAATTAGTGGGAAGATGAGACTTTCCGGCTCTTTAAAAAAGAAAGAAACTTCTTGCCCATGCAAGGCGAAAGTGCTGGAATTACTTAGATGATTTCCTAAAAATTCCTTGCAGATGCTTTTACGGCGTGTTACAATGCCCGTAACGTCAGAGCGGTTTAATATACCGATTTACGTCGAAAAGTGGGTGTCCCCCACTTTTTGTGCGTATTATGGCAAAATGCGATTTTGAATTCTTTCAGGAGTTGATGTGATGGGGTGAAGATATGGGACAAAACCACAACTTATCTCTCACGCCCTTCATCATAGCGGTCTTTCAAAGAAACCCTTCACCCTAAAATCGTCCATCATTGGAGTCATTTACATGAAAAATGAATTTACCCTGGCATTTAATGAAGTTTTAGACGAAAAACAGCTTTCCAGAGAAATAATTTTGGAAGCGCTGGAAGCCGCGATGATTTCGGCTTACCGGAAAGCTGTTAATGCGTCAAATGCACAGCAGGTTGTTGCGAAAGTGGATCCAGACAGTGGCAAAGTTTTAATCTACGCGGAAAAAGAAGTTGTCGATTCCGTTCACGATGAACGAACCGAAGTCGCCATTGAGGATGCGCTCAAAGTTGATCCAAGCACCGAAATTGGCAACATGGTCATCATGGAAACGACGCCCAGAGATTTTGGACGTGTCGCCGCCCAAACTGCACGCCAGGTCATTCAACAGAGAATGCGTGAGGCGGAACGCGATGACCAATTCAAACATTACGGCAATCAGGTCGGCGAAATTGTCAACGGCATTGTCCAGGCAGTCAGTTCAAACCACTTGACGTTAGGGTTGGATAAAAAAGCGGAAGGGATCATGCCCCGCAAGGAACAGATTCCTGGCGAACGGTTCCGGGTTCATGATCGGGTGCGTGCCCTGCTCGCGGAAGTCAAACAGACCCCGCGCGGGCCGCAAATTACCCTCTCACGTGGACATCGTGATTTTCTCCGACGTTTACTCGAAGATGAAGTCCCCGAAATTTATCAGGGCATGGTTGAAATTCGCTCGATTGCCCGCGAGCCGGGGCAACGCTCAAAAGTCGCTGTCGCCGCACTGCAACCAGGGATTGATCCGGTGGGGGCATGTGTCGGTGTGCGCGGGGTTCGTATTCAAGCCATCGTGCGGGAACTGAATGAAGAAAAAATTGACGTAATCGAGTGGAATCCCGATCCCGCTGAATACATTGCAAAAGCCCTCAGCCCCGCGCGGGTGGTGGGCGTTTTTCTTGATAAATTAGCCAAAGGGGCCAAGACCGCGACCGTCGTCGTACCCGAAGATCAACTGAGCCTTGCCATTGGCCGGGATGGACAAAACGCCCGTCTGGCCGCGAAGCTCACGAGTTGGCGGATTGACATCAAAAGCCTGGCTGAAGCCGCCGCGGACGCGCTCCACAAACGCCAAACCATCGAGGCTGAAGAAGAATACGATGATCGCGAGAAGGATATGATGGTGCAGGTTGAGCATATCCTGGCGAAAAAATCAGAAGGCCGGGCCATACCGCCAGAAGAATATCAAATCCTCACCCGGTTTGTGGTTGGTGCAGAAAAGATGGCGCTCGAACAACGCGAGGCCGATAAAATTAGCAAACGTGAACGGCTGGATGCTATTCGGGTGGCGATTCCAAAGGTTGCCTTTGAAACGCCGTTGGATGAACTCAATATCCCGATCCGTTACTCTATTCTCCTGGGTGGCGAAGGATTTTCTACCGTTGGGGACTTAATGTACCAACTCTCGCTGGACTCAGATGTCATTTTAGGTCTGAATGGGATGGGCCCGAAAGCCCTTTCTGACATTCTGACGGCATTGGATGAATATCGTGCGAGTTTCGCTCCTGAACAAAAGCCCGAACCCGTCGTTGTCGCCCCCGAACCTCCCGTTGAAGTCGTCGCACAGGTCGAAGAACCCGAAGTCGTGGAAGCAGTAGTCGAAGTGGCTTCTGCGGCTCCCGCCGAGATCGTTTCGACTGAAGTGGAAGAAGAAGCACCTGTGGCGAGCGCAGAAGAAGTTGCGGACCAACCCGAAGCGATGCTCGCCCCCACCGAGGAAGCCCCGGTCGAGACCCTGCCCGAAGTCACTTTACCGACTCCCAGCGAGATCGCCCCTGAAATTCCTACTGAAGAGTGGACCGCCCCCAAAGAAGGGGCAACCGAGGAAGAAGAGGATGATTCGGAAGGCGGCAAAGACAAGAAAAAGAAAAAGAAGGGCAAAAAGCGAAACACCGAGCTTGAGTATGACCCCGATCACAACATGATGGTGGTCAAAAAGAAACACAAGAAGGGTGGCAAAGAAACTTGGATGAACGATTGGGATTAAGCTTGCGGAAGTTATTTTGGCGCAAAAAGTGACCAAACGCCGCAAACATATCCCCCAACGCACATGCGTGGGTTGCCGTTCTGTTCTTGCCAAACGGGAATTGATCCGTCTGGTACGTACGCCTGAAGGCGTTCAGATTGATCTGACCGGAAAACTGGCCGGACGTGGGGCCTATTTACACAACCAACAATCTTGTTGGGAACTTGGTATCAAAACCGGGCTTGAGCGTGCCTTAAAAATCACGCTCACCCCGGATGACAAAGAGCGATTAACACAACACATGCTAACCCTGCCAGAAGACACTTCTGAATAGAGATCATGGTTGGTGAGAGACAGCGGAAAAGGGGACAGCCCTCTTACAAACCAGAAATCTCTTGGTAAATAGAATGCGTTGACATGTCCGTTAGTGACAACGGTCGTTGTAACCAACGACGGAGGCGGCTTATGAGTGAGAATGGAAAAGCGAAACATATTGAATTACCAGCAAATATAACTGTACGGGCGCTCGCGCAAACAATTTCTGCCAGCCCCATAGATGTCATCAAAACCTTGATGGCCAATGGGGTGATGGCAAACATCAATCAAAACATCGATTTTGATACCGCGGCCATCGTCGCTTCAGAAATGGGATTTGAAGCCACGTTGGAAGTGCCAGAAGAAGACTTAAAAGAAGATTTAGGGGAACTTCCCTACTGGCGAAAAATGATCGCCAAAGAAAATGTTGCACACCTTGTCAGTCGCCCCCCCGTTGTGGGCATCTTAGGACATGTCGATCATGGAAAAACCACTCTCTTAGATGCGATTCGAGATACGAGCGTCGCGGCAGGTGAAGTTGGGGGCATCACCCAGCACATCGGGGCCTATCAGGTCACACACAACGGACGTGTGATCACCTTTCTAGATACCCCCGGTCACGCGGCGTTTACTGCGATGCGCGCACGCGGCGCGCAAGGGGCGGATATCGTCGTACTTGTGGTCGCGGCGGATGATGGGGTCATGCCCCAGACACGGGAAGCGCTCGCCCACGCGAAAGCCGCAAAAGTCCCCATCATTGTCGCAATGAATAAAATTGACCGACAAAATGCAAACCCCGAACTCGTCAAGCGTCAGCTTTCCGAGGTTGGGTTAACCCCTGACGAATGGGGTGGCGACACGATGATCGTCCCCGTTTCGGCAAAACAAAAATTGGGATTGGACGACTTAATGGAAGCGGTGCTGTTGGTGGCGGATGAACTCGATATCCGCGCCAATCCAAAGGGCACCGTCATCGGGAGCGTGATCGAGGCCCGGCGTGATAAAAACAAAGGGGTGATTGCGACTTTACTCATTCAAAATGGGACGCTTTCTTCAGGAGATGTCGTCCTGGCAGGTACTGCATATGGACGGATCAAGGCGATGTTTGATTATCGCGGGCAAAAAACCCAACACGCCTCCCCCTCCACGCCAGTGTCCGTCATGGGCTTGAGTGACGTTCCCGAAGCAGGGCAACTGTTCCAAATCACCGAATCTGAACGTGAAGCCCGTCTCATCGCAAACGATAAATTACAAAAGCAAAAAGAAACGCTTCAGGCCAGTCGTTCTAAAATTTCGCTGGAAAAAATCTTTGAGCAGTTCATGTCCGGCGAAGTCCGAGAACTCCGTCTCATCGTCAAAGCCGATGTTCAGGGTTCGTTGGAACCGATCATGTCCCTTCTCAATGACCTCTCCCGCGAAGAAATTGGGATCAACATCCTTCACGCGGAAACCGGAAATATTGGTGAAAACGACGTGATGCTGGCGACAGCCTCCGACGCCATTATTATCGGGTTCAATGTGCAGGCGGACAACCAGGCCCGTCGCCTTGCGGAAACGGAAGGTATCTCCATCCGGCTGTATGACATCATCTATCGGTTGCAGGAAGATATAGAAAAAGCGCTCAAAGGGATGCTCCAACCCCAAGAAAAATTGGTGGTTTTGGGGAAGGCGGATGTCCGGGCGACCTTCAAGATTCCGAAATTTGGATTTATTGCAGGATGTTATGTCAGTGAAGGTGAAATTCGCCGGAATGCCAAAGGCCGCGTGGTTCGTGCGGGGCAGGTCATTTTTGAAGGCGAATTTGCGTCCCTGAAACATCTATCAGAAGATGTGCGCGAAGTGCGGCATGGTTTTGAATGTGGAATTGGTTTGAGAGGCTATCAAGATATCAAAGTCGGAGACACCATCGAGTGTTTTACGACTGAACTCGTTCCGGTGGCATAATGGTTGCAAAAATTCGCCAACAAAAAATTGCTGAACGCATTCGAGAAGAAGTCTCGGAATTGTTGGTAGGCCAACTCACTGATCCCCGCGTAGCAGGGGTCACTGTAACGGATGTGACCGTCGATCGTGAATTGGCTTACGCGACGATTTTCGTCTCTTCATTTGACGGTTCCGACCGCAAAGAAGATATTCTAAACGGGTTAGATCATGCCCGCGGCTTTATTCGTTATGAACTGAGTCAACGGATCGACTTGCGTTCCTTCCCGCAAGTCCGATTTAAATGGGATTCGACGCCTGAGCGTGCTGAACGGATGGAAAAATTGATGGATGCCCTGGCTCAAGAAGAAAAACAAAATAAAGAAAGTAAACCCAGTGATGCCCATTCCTGAAAGTCTCCTTGAGCAGGCTCATACGGTTATATCTGCCGCACGTTACGTGGTGATCGTCTCCCATCTACGCCCGGATGGAGATGCCATCGGTTCCATGCTTGGCCTGGGGCTTGCGCTTCAGGCCGTGGGAAAACACGTTCAAATGGTGAACAAAGATGGCGTGCCTTTGAATTTCAGACACCTGACGGGCGCAAATGAGATCAAACGAAAATTCGATGGTGAAGTGGATTGTGTTATTACCGTAGATTGTTCTGACATGAACCGAATTGGGGATGTCTTGGATTCTTATGGAATACCAGATCTTAATATTGACCATCACACAACCAACACGAATTTTGCTAAAATTAACCTCGTTGATCGTGAAGCGGTAGCTGTGGCACAAATCCTTGCCGAACACCTGCCTTGCTGGGGAATCCCCCTCACCCCCTCAGCAGGCGCAGCATTAATCACCGGCCTTATTACTGATACAATTGGGTTCCGTACCCG